>Ga0070729_10001320_pt1 | contig 39340 bp, 40 predicted proteins | sample tdDd472_FD_66725 | JGI IMG/M metagenome (GOLD analysis project Ga0070729, IMG submission 66725) | Marine sediment microbial communities from the Atlantic coast under amendment with organic carbon and nitrate - tdDd47.2 | ecosystem: Environmental > Aquatic > Marine > Coastal > Sediment | place...
GATTTCACGCCGGGCAGGATCCCGGCCTCGGCGCGCCATGCCGAGATCAGTTCATCCAGCGTCGTCTTGCGGATTTCCGCATTCAGCAAATCGGCCGAAACCGTGGCGAGGTGGGCGCCGCTCTGCGCCGCCGAGACGTTGTAGTTGAATCGTACAATGGTGCGCCGCACCAGCGCCTGCCCGTCGGGCTGCGCGGGTGAAAGCTGTTCATTGACCCGCGCGAGCGCCGCTTCGACCTCGGCCACCACGGCTTCGGTGCGGGCCAGCGGCGTGCCCTGCGCCAACATGATGCGCGCCTCCAGCACGTCGCCGTCGATCTCCGGCATCGCCTCGCGCTTGACCAACCCTCCGCGCATCGCGCCCACCGTCAGTATCAGCGCGCCGATCGCCAGACCGACCACAAGGTAGCGCCAGGCGATCGCCAAATCGGCCAACCGCCCGACCCAGCGATCGCGCAATACGTCAAAACCCGCATCAAATTTCCGGCGGAGGCGCGAAGGCGCAACGGTCTTCCCCGACAATGCCTGCTTGAGGTGGTGCGGCAATATCAGGAAGGCTTCGACCAGACTGGCGGCGAGCGCGGCCAGCAGCACCACCGGCAAAACCTCCAGCACCTTGCCAAGGTCGCCCGAAAGAAACGACAGCGGCGCGAACACTGCGACCGTGGTCAGGAAGGACGACAGCACGCCCGGCGTAACCGCCATGACGCCGCGGGCCACGGAGTCCAGGTTATTGCCGGTCTTTGCGGTCTCTGTCGCGATGGAGTCGGAAATCACGATGGAATCATCCATCACGATCCCGATCGCCATCAACAGGGCGACCAGCGTTATCATGTTCAGTGACAATCCCGTCAGCGACATCCAGACAAAGGCGCCGAGAAAGGCTACCGGCAGCCCCATCGCGACCCAGATCGCATAGCCTGGACGGAAGAACAGGCTCATCACGGCGATCACCAGCACCAGCCCGATGATGCCGTTGCTGACAAGCATCGCCAGCCGGTCACGGATGATGGAGGTGACATCCTGCACCACTTCGGCGCGGATCGTTGGCGGCAATTTGGCGTTTTCTTCGGCAACCATCGCCTTGACGCTGTAGAGCGCCCGCAGCGCGTCGGCGTCCAGCGACTTGTGCACCGCCAGCAGCGCTGCCCAGGTTCCGTTGATCTGGGCACGCTCTTCGGCCGGACTGTAATAGTCGCTGATCCGGGCGATTTCGCCCAGGGTCAGCGTGGCGCCATTGGGCAGCGTCAGGACGGAAATTTCGGCAAGTTCCCGCGCGTTGCGCCGCTCCCCGGTGAAACGCAGACTGAGATCGGCTCCCGGTGTCTCAAGCGTGCCCAAGGGCCGGTCGAGGCTTTGTGTGCCGAGGATGGCGGCCAGTCCCGCGGCTGTCAGTCCATGCTGTGCCAGCACCGCGCGCGGCACTTCGATACGGAGCTGACGATCGCCGAAACCCGAGGTGACGACCTTGGCCACTTCGGGAAGAGCAGCGATCCGGTCCGCAAGGGCGGCGGCAAAAAGCTCGAGTTCGCGCGCGGGCAGATCGCCCGAAACCGCGACCGATGTCACCAGATCCGTGCGGTGCAATTCACGCACGACAGCCGGCTCGGCGCGGTCGGGAAAACTGTCGATGGCGCCAACCTCCGTGCGCACCTCGTTAACGAACCGGAGCGCGTCGCCCCCAGCCGTCAGCGTCGCCACCGCGCGGGCGTTGTTGTCCTGGGCGATGCAGACCAACTCATCGAGCCCCTCGACGGATTGCAACGCATCCCAGAGCGGGCCGCAAATCGCGGTTTCCACGTCTTCGGCCGTGGCGCCGCGATAGACGATGCCGATTTCCGCCTCGACGGGGCGGAAATCAGGAAAGGTCTCGCGTTTCAGCGTCGGGAAAGCGAACAGCCCGGCGGCGATAAAGAGCAAAAGCAGGAGATTCGAGGCCGTCGGATGCCCGGCAAACCAGCGGATCATGGCTGCTTCTCGACCGGAAGGAGATCCGTGCCGGGAATTGCCGGCGCGATCTCATCAAGCACCAGACGCTCGCCCGGCGACAGACCTTCGGCGATCACGACGACGCCATCCTGACGGAAGGCTTCGGTTACCGCGCGCAGTTCGAGTTTGTCCTCGGCATTGGCAAGATAGGCCAGACCGCCGTGCAACGCGGTTTCAGGGATGACCAGGGACCCGGGAATTTCCTTTCCGGTCAGGGTGACCTCGACTTGCATGTTCGGCAGCAGCGGCGGCCGTAGTGGCGGGTTGGAGTCGCCATAGGGATCCTCGACCGTGACCACCACCGGGACTGTCCGGGCTTGCGCATCGAGCGCTCCCTCGACCCGGCTGACGGTTGCGGCCCAGACCTGGGTGGGATCCGACACCAGCCGCACCGTGACCGCCATCCGGCTGGACGGCCCGCTCCGGATCGCCGCGAGCGTATCCTCGATCGACTCGGTGCCATAAAGAAGACGCCGGAAAGCGGCAAAGGGCAATTGCGCCACGATCTCGACCCGGTCCACGCCGTCGGCGGTCACCAGGGACTGACCGACATTGACATATTGGAACCGTTCGACGCCGGTTGTCGTGACCCGCAGATCATAAGGCGTGACGATGGCGGTGTGTTCCAGATCGCGTTGATTGCGGGCCAATGCCGCCTTGGTGCGCTCGATCTGCGCTTTCAGCGCGTCGCGTCGCGGTTCGATCAGCGCAAGCGTGTTCTTCAGTTCCACCACACTGCGCCGGGCCAGGAGAGTTGCGCGCTCGGCTTCGTCAACGCGGTTCTGTGCGGCCACGCCCCGCGCCAGAAGATCCTGGTTGCGCATAAGCTCGCCTTCGGAAAGGGCAAGCCGCGCTTCTTCCAGCGCTAGCACGCGGCGGTTGTTTTCCTCTTCAGCGTCGATCTGGGCTGCTTCGGCGGCATAAGCGGCCAAATCGGCTTGGGCCTGGACGTTGGCCAACCGGTAATCCGTCGCGTCGATTTCGAGCACTTTGGTGCCGCCGTCAATCAGCTTGCCGCTTTCCAGATCGGGGTGACGCCAAATCACCTGTCCTTTCACCTCGGATACCGCAGCCCAGGTTTCGGCGGCGCGCGCACTACCCCAGCCGCGGGCGGCAGGGGTTATCCCGACAGGTTCCAGCCGGGATACGAGAACCTCCAGTCGAGCAACCGGATCGTCGGCCCGCCCGGGATCCTCGGCGTTGATGACAAAGAAGGCGGCGGCGGCGATACCGAGCGCAACCGGCGGGACGATCCAGAGGGCGGAGCTGCGGCGCAAGAGCGGGTTCCTTTTCAACGAGGGCTGGGCGGCGCGCAACCTGGATCGGAGCAAGCGGCGGGGCCTGTGACCGGGCAGCTAGACGGGCACCGTCTCATGGTCTTGTCACAGCCGCCGCCCGAGCGGCGACGGCCCAAAATCCGAGCCGCAGAGTCAGTGCGCCGAGGGTGCGCATTTCCCACTCTTGACCGAGGACGATGGCGATGAGGAATGCAGCGAAGAGCACCACCAGAGCCACTGCCAGTGCGACGGCGAGCGTCTTGCCGAAGCGGTGACCCAGAAAGATGCCGATCCCGGCAGCGATATAGACTGCCCCCGAAAGAAAGTTGAACCACAGAACGAACGGCACGACTTGTCCGGCCGCCGCTCGCGCGGTCTCCGGGCCGAAAAGCACCATTCCGCCCGATAAAAACGTCAATGTGCCAAAGGCGGCAGCCACCGCGCCCAGCAGTCGATTGCGTATCATTTTAGGCTCCTTCCAACTCTCCGCCAGTTCATTGCGATGATCATTGTTGCGGCACGTATGCGCCCGAGGCCAATGGCGGCGCGCCGGGTGCTGCCCGGGCAGGCGATTACGGCAGATGGGTTACTGTGTTCAAGATCTTGCCTCTTGTCTCTAGCGTCACGGACCGGCACCGCGCCGGGCCGGCGGTCAATCCTGTACTCGGAGAATGAAGCCCTCCGAATTGCGGTAGATGCCGTTGCCCAGATCTTCGAATGCAGTGCAGGTTTTGCCGCGCTTCGGCCCTTTCGTCATCATCATGCAAACCCCGTCGCCCGCATAGACCCAGGTACCGGCTCCGGTTACGAAAGCTGCCTTCATCGCGACGCTGCCGTTTTCGTTGTAGCGCAGCCGCACGGTCATGCCGTTACGTTTTCCCATTAGGTTCCTGCCGATAATCTGATCGGCGATTTGCGCCCGGGTCATCGTCTCCGCCAGGGCCGGCCCGGCGTGCAAAGCGCCGAGGGTTGCCAATACAAGCACCGAAATTTTGGAGGTATGATTCATTTGGAATGACCTTGTTGAAGCAATGGGTTCCAGATGGTGGCCTATATGTAATAGGTCAATCGCTTTGTAAATGGCGAAAACGCATACATTACCCGGGAAAAGGTCGATATTTTTCCAATAGCCTTGATTCTCCGCAGGTTTGAAACTAGAAATATGCGAGTGTTCACTTACAACGAAAGGGGCCTTTCATGGGCCGTGCCAAGTATCTGCCGACAGAGGAACGGCGTGGTGAGGCTGTCGAGGCGGTGATCGATCTCGCCGCCGTAAAAAACCCCGAAGACATCACCACCACGGCGATTGCCGGTCGCATGAAGCTCAGCCAGGGCGCGTTGTTCCGGCACTTCCCGAGCAAGGATGCGATCTGGCGCGACGTGATGGAGTGGGTATCCGATCGACTTCTCGCGCGTATCGACAGAGTTGCGGGCGCTGAGTCTGATCCGCTGGCGGCCCTGGAGGCGATGTTTCTGGCGCATGTGGCCTTCCTGGCCGAGCATCCAGGCGTGCCGCGAATCATGATGGGCCAGTTGCAGCGCGCCGGAGCGACGCCGGCTAAGCAGGTGGCGCAGGTGCTGATGAAAAATTACGCCACGCGGCTGCATCGCATTTTGTCGGCGGCGCGCGGTTCGGGGCGCCTTCCCGCCGATCTGGACGAAGCCGCAGCCGCGACGCTTTTTCTCGGCATGATCCAGGGTCTGGTTGTTCAGGCCCTGATCAGCGGCGACAGCGCGCAAATGCTCGCAGATGCGCCACGGGTCTTTGCCATCTACCGCGCCGGTCTCATGCACGGCGCGACCAAGGTGGGGGAAGGCGGATGAAACCGACGCTCCCCGGCGTGGCGCGACAAGTCACCGGATCCCGCATTCCGATCAAGACCGGACGCTACGGTTTCTCGGTGACTGCTGCGTGATGGAGGGAAGGCGCAAAGGCGAGGCGCCTGCCGCCGCCATCTTCGCTCGGAGGTAATCTGATGACCAGCCAAGCCGATCGCAAGTCGCTTCAGGAGAAGATCATTTCCGGCCCATCCTACGTCTTGGCAGAGGAGGACACCGCACTGCTGGGCGAGGGCGACCTGCGCCCAATGCGACTGCAGCTTGAGTTGATCAAGGCCGAACGCGCGATACGCCGGCACGGGATACGCTCGACCGTCGTGGTGTTTGGCAGTGCCCGCATCCCGCTATCCCATGCCAGTCCCGATGGCGACCGTGACCTGCGACAGGCGAACTATCTTGAAGAGGCGCGGCGTTTCGCCGCTCTGGTGTCGCGGAGGTTTCAAAAGGAACGACGACGCGATTTTGTCGTCGTCACCGGCGGCGGCCCGGGCATCATGGAAGCGGCGAACTGCGGCGCTTGGGAGGTTGGCGAGCGCTCCATCGGGCTCAACATCGTCCTGCCCCACGAACAGGCTCCCAATCCGTTCATCACACCGGATCTGGCGTTCCGCTTTCGCTACTTCGCGATACGAAAACTGCATTTCGCCTTGCGTGCAAAGGGGATGGTCGCCTTTCCCGGCGGTTTCGGTACGCTTGATGAATTGTTTGAGATCCTGACGCTGGTGCAGACCGGCAAGATGGCCGCTATCCCGATTGTCCTACTCGGAGCTACATTTTGGCGACAGGCGATCAATTTCGACTTTCTGATTGAGGAAGGCATGATTTCGACGGCTGACAGGGCCTTGTTCACTCTGGTCGAGACCGCTGAGGAAGCGGTGGCGGTATTGCAGGAATTCTATCACGGACGGCCGCCGGAATGACCGCGCCCGGCCGTATTGCCGGTCATCGCGACTGTGGCGCGACCATAAGGAGACGGGACTGATGTCACGCAAGATTTCGATGGCGATCGTGTTGGTCGCGCTTGCCGGGCTTTTGGGCTTCGGCGCCTGGACTGTGCTTCTCAAGCCCTCCGATCAACCGCCGGAGGGCTTTGCCCGGGGAAATGGCCGGATCGAAGCGGATCTGATCGATATTTCTCCCCGGCTCGCGGGACGGGCGGCGGAAATCAGGGTTCGCGAGGGCGATCTTGTGCAGCCAGGCGATGTGTTGGCCGTGATGGATACAACAGAGCTTCGCGCGCAACTGGCCCGTTCCGATGCGGCGGTGGCGAGCGCCGAAGCCAAGGTTGGCGTAGCCGCTGCCGGTGTGGCCGAGGCGCGTGCGCGGCTGGCGCAGGCGAAAAGCGAGCAGGCTCGCGCCGAGACGTTGAGTGCGCGCGATGTTGTCTCCCAACAAAATCTCGACGTGCGGCGTACCGAAACCGAATTGACCGAGGCCGGCCTAGTCGCGGCCGAGGCCGCCAAAGTCGCCCAGCAGCGCGCTGTTGAAGCGGAGGTAGCCGCCCGGGATGAGATCGCGGCGCGCATCGAGGATGCGACGCTTTACGCGGGTAGCGCGGCGCGGGTGTTATACCGTCTGGCGCAGCCCGGCGAAGTGATTGGCAGCGGCGGCAAGGTGCTGACGCTGGTCAGCCTCGAAGATGTCCATATGGAATTCTTCCTGCCCGCGACCGAGGCGCCGCGCTTGCGCATCGGTGATGAGGCCCGGATCGTTGCCGACATCATGCCCGATATGGCTATCCCGGCGGTAATCGCTTTTGTCTCTCCGCAGGCGCAGTTTACGCCCAAACAGGTGGAAACCCTGACCGAGCGCGAGAGCCTAATGTTCCGCGTCCGCGTGCGTATCCCTTCCGAACTGGTGGCGGCGCGAACCGACCAGGTCAAGACCGGCGTGCGCGGCGTCGCCTGGGTGCGGCTGGCGCGCGCCGACGGCAGCTTGCCAGACTGGCCCGCCGGTTTGACGCCATCGCTGGTTCCCATCCCGCCTGCCACAGCGGTGCTCGCCAAGCCATGACTGAACAAGCCGATCCCGTCGCCCGGCTCGTCCGTCTGAGCCACCGCTTCGGCAAGACCGTAGCGTTGGACGATGTCACGTTGGCGCTGCCGGCGGCTCGGATGGTCGGGCTGATCGGCCCGGACGGTGTTGGTAAATCAACCCTGATGGGTCTGGTGGCCGGCGCCAAACGGCTGCAAGAGGGCTCGGTCGTAACCTTGGGCGGCAGCATGGCGGACGCCCGTTACCGCGCGGCGGTGGGCGGGCGCATCGCCTACATGCCACAAGGGCTTGGACGCAACCTCTACCACGACCTGTCGTTGCGCGAGAATCTGGATTTCTTCGGCAAACTCTTCGGGCTGGACCGGACGGAGCGAAATGCGCGCATCGACCGGCTGACCCGAGCGACCGGGCTGCACCCCTTTCTCGATCGCCCCGCCGGCAAGCTTTCGGGCGGCATGAAGCAGAAGCTGGGATTGTGCTCTGCTCTGATTCACGATCCCGATTTTCTGTTGCTGGATGAGCCGACGACCGGCGTCGATCCTTTGTCGCGGCGCCAGTTCTGGGACCTGATCGACGCGATCCGTGAGGATCGTCCTCAGATGAGCGTCCTCGTCTCCACCGCCTATATGGAGGAAGCGGCGCTTTTTGATCATCTGGTGGCGATGAACGCCGGCCGCGTGCTGGCCGAGGCCAGTCCCGCCGAATTGATGGAGCAGACTTCCACCACGTCGGTCGGGGAGGCGTATATCGCGCTGCTGCATGACGGTGGAGAATCGGCGGGCAACAGCATGGAAGCCGAAGACGCCGCTACTCCCCTGGTCATCGCCGCGCCGAATGACGAACCCGCCGCGTCGTCGACACCCGAAGAACCCGCGATAAAGGCGCGCGGCTTGACCCGCCGGTTCAGTGACTTCACCGCCGTCGATGCGGTGAGCTTCGATATCGCGCGTGGCGAGATCTTCGGATTTCTCGGCTCCAACGGCTGCGGCAAGACCACGACGATGAAGATGCTGACGGGGCTGTTGCCCGCGACCGAAGGCGAGGCCTGGATCTTCGGCCGCGCGGTCGATGCGCAGGACCCGCAGGCCCGCCGCCGCGTCGGCTTCATGTCGCAGGCCTTTTCGCTGTATGGCGAGTTGAGCGTGCGCGAGAACCTCTTGCTGCATGCGCGGCTGTTTCACCTTGGCGGAGTGCTGACCGACCGGCGCATGGCCGATCTCGTGCCGCGCTTCGGGCTCGCGGAATATCTCGACCAGCGCGCCGATGCGCTGCCGCTGGGTCTGCGTCAACGGCTGTCGCTGGCGGTGGCGGTGATCCACGCGCCCGAAATCCTGATCCTCGATGAACCAACCTCAGGCGTCGATCCGCAGGCCCGCGACGATTTCTGGCGGCTGCTTCTCGATCTTTCGCGCAAGGACCGGGTGACGATCTTCATTTCGACCCATTTCATGGACGAAGCGATGCGCTGCGACCGCATCTCCCTGATGCACGCGGGAAGGGTGCTGGTCACCGACAGCCCCGAGACGATCATCGCCTCGCGCAAGTCACCGTCGCTCGAAGAAGCGTTCATCGCCTATATTTCCGCCGAGATCCCGCCCGAACCGGCACGCAGCGCGGCGCTGGTCGCCGCGTCCGACAATCATGGCGATGCCTCGGGGTTCAGCCTGCGCCGCCTGTTGGCCTATACGACGCGCGAGGCGAAGCAGGTACGGCGCGATCCGGTGCGGCTGGCCTTTGCCTTTCTGGGCAGCGCGTTGCTGTTGCTGATCATGTCATTCGGCATCTCGCAAGAGGTTCGCAATATCCCGTTTGCCGCACTCGATCAGGACCGCAGCCCCGAAAGCCGCGCCTATCTGTCGACCTTCGAGGATACGCTGTGGTTCCAGACGCATGCGCCGATCCTTGACGTCGAGGCGATGGAACAGCGCCTGGCCAATGGCGAGCTTACGCTGGCCTTGCAGATCCCGCCCGGCTTCGGCGCGGATCTCCGGCGCGGCGCGGAGGTCGAGGTGGCGGCGATGATCGACGGTGCCGATACCACCCGCGCGGGAGCGGTGGAAAGCTATGTCAAGGGAGCCCACGCGGCGGTTTCAGCCAATGGCGGGGGCGCGGCGCCAGCGCTCGACATGCTGGCGCCCGCAGCGGCGCCGGTGCGGTTGACCCCGCGCTTTCGCTACAATCCGGCGATGGAAAGCCTGCCTTCCATCGGGCCCTCGATCCCGCCGCTTCTGCTTCTGCTGTTCCCGGCGATCCTGATGGCGGTCAGCGTGGCGCGCGAAAAGGAGATCGGCACAATCACCAATTTCTACGTTACCCCGACCGCGCGCGCTGAATTCCTGATCGGCAAACAATTGGTCTATATTGGCATCACACTGTTGAATTTCGCCATCCTGACGGCACTGGTCGTGCTGGTGCTGGGCGTGCCGCTGCAGGGGAACCCGCTGGTGCTGCTGCTGGCCGCGTTGGTCTATGCGGTGGCCGCCACCGGTTTTGGCCTGTTGGTGTCGATGATCTCGGCCACGCAGGTTACGGCGGTCTTTGCCAGCACGATCCTGTCGGTAATGCCGACCTTGCAGTTTTCGGGGATGATGACGCCGGTCTCGTCCCTGGAGGGGCCTGCACGCATCCTGGGGAGTTTCTGGCCAACGACCTGGTACATGGCTGTCAGCGTCGGCACCTTCACCAAAGGGCTGGGTTTGGCCGATCTGAGTGGCGCGCTGATGCGGCTGGCGGTGTTCGGCCCGGTCTTCGTCGGGCTCGCCATCCTGGCCTTGCGCAAGCAGGAACGGTGACATGCAACGCCTTGAAAATATTTTCTGGCTGGTTGGCAAGGAACTGAAAAGCGTTCTGGGCGACCCGGTGATGGTGATTCTGATTCTGTGGTCTTTCGTCGTGGCGGTGATGCTCGAGGCCAGCGGCGCGGGCGACACGGTGCGCAACGCCGCCATCGCCATCGTGGACGAGGACCGCTCGCCCCTGAGCCGGCAGATAGCCGGGGGGGTGATGCCGCCCTGGTTCCAACCGCCCGACGCCATGACCGCCGATCAGGCCAGCGCGGCGATGGACCGCGGCGAGATCATGTTCGCGCTGTCCTTCCCGCCGGACTTCGCCGCCGACGCGATCGCCGGCAAGAACCCGGTCGCCCAGCTTCTGGTCGACGCCACCGCGGTGTCGCAGGCCCAGCTTGGCACGGACTACATTGGCAATATCGTGCAAGCGGAAACACTCGCTTTCCTTTCGGGCAGCCCCGTCGGCCGCCCGCCGCAACTTCAGCTGGAGTTGCGCCGCGCCTTCAATCCCAACGGAAATCCGGTCTGGTTCAAGGCGATGTCCTCGCTCCTCAACCAGTTGTCGCTGCTCACCATCGCGTTGACGGGGGCAGCGATGCTGCGGGAGCGCGAACATGGCACGATCGAACATCTCATGGTGATGCCCCTGACGCCGGCGGAGGTGGGGCTGTCGAAGGTTCTGGCGACGATGGTGGTGGTGCTGGCCGCCTTTGTCGGATCGCTAATGTTCGTGGTGCAGGGATTGTTGCAGGTTCCCGTCGCGGGGTCGGTTCCCCTTCTGGTGGCAGGGGCTGCGGTTTACCTCTGGGCTGCCGCCGCTATCGGTATGTTTCTGGGAACCCTTGCGCGCAGCATGGCGCAATTCGCGTTGCTGGTGATCATGGTCATCATCCCGGTGATCATGCTGTCGGGCGGGATGGGCGCCGTCGAAAGCCAGCCCGACCTTGTGCAGAAGCTGACGCTGGCGCTGCCGTCTCGTCACTTCCTGGCATTCGCCAAGGCGGTGGCGTTTCGCGGCGCGGGCCTGGATGCGGTCTGGCCGCAGTTGCTCTTGATGGGGGGACTGGGTGCCACCTTCTTTGCCGCGAGTCTTGCGCTCTTCCGGCGCTCGATGTCGGTGAGCGGTTGATGGGCCACATAAACACCTGGATCCAATAAAAACGCTTTGATCTGGTTAATGAGTTGTGTCCGCTGCCGGACAAGGCACTCTCGTTGACGGTGAATCGCCTGCAGGTCCAGTTGCGCTGCGCTCTTAATAGTAATGAGCGGCATCGTCGGACGTGTTGCCGCTCCGCTTTCGCATGGGCGTCATGGGGCTGTCAGGAACTTCGTGCTTGAGGCCATGACTTGAGCCCCGACTTCCCTCCATCTGTTTGGAGAGTCCTTGGTTTCATTGCTCCGAGACCCAACCTTGGACCGTCGGCTGAGACGGATTGGCACCCGGGTCTCGATGGACGGCAAGGGGCGCTGTCTCGACAACATCTTCATCGAGCGTCTCTGGCGATCCCTGAATTATGAGTGCGTCTACCTGCACGCATGGGAAACCGGATCACAGGCCAAGGCGGGCGTCGCGCGCTGGATCTCCTTCTACAACCATCAGCGGCCCCACGCAGCCCATGGCGGACAGCCGCCCGCCGTGGTCTACTTCAATCAGATTGCAATCGGCCAGCAGGAGCAGAGAGTAGCTTAAGTCATCCCGGAAACTGTCCAAGGGATGGGGAGTATCTCAAAAATCGAATGGTTGGCCGAGGTTGATTTCACAGGCTCGCCGCGTGACCATATAAAAAAGGGTTGCGCGGTTTTCCATGTTGGAAACGCTGCATTTATTACCGATCATACCATGTCCGGATTTTGATCATGCGGGTGCTGCACGGGGCGCAAGACATTACCCAGCAGGAATTTGAAGACAAGCAGATCTCCTGAGAAGCCATAGTAAGGTCCCGGATGTTTGGGGTGCGGTAATCATTTTATTGCATAAACTCCATCAGGTGACGGAGCCATTTTGATGACACGCGAGAGCAAGCACCCTCAGGCAAACAACATCTTGATAACCCGTGCCGCTATTAATGCGGCCGGACTGTTGGAAGCGTATTGCGCGAACAAAGGGCTTGAACCGACTTTATCAGCGAACTGGCTGTTCCATTACGCGGAATCTCCCGATCTCAGCCGTCTTTGGGATGAGGTTTATATTTACCTCACACAGTGCGAATTCGCTCCTACCGGAACGTTCCACATGCTGACAATTATCGACGGGGGAACTCTCCCTGATAACATCGCACAGGATTTTGCGCACCTACCCTTTGGACGCGCGGCGATCCAGTTTGATCTAGATCGCCTTATGCCGCTTTAGGGTTCAGATCTGTAATTTGCTTTGCTCTGGCGGTATGGTCCCTTGAGGGTTTCAAGGATCTGTCCGCACTGACGGACTGGGAACAGTCGTCGTGCTTTATCGGGTTTCACAAGGCAGAACATTGCGTTGACTCGAAGCGGGCTCATCGGCCCATCCGTCTACCTTCGCAGATTGTTCGTCCCTGCGTTCCCTCTCGGGACACCGCCATCGGATCAGCCTTGGGGCTTCACTTCTGGCAATCCATTTTTGGCGCATCTCAAGCTTCGAACAAAGTGCCGTCGCGCAACATGGCATGCATGATGACGGCGAGGCGGCGGGCGAGCGCCACCCGTGCCTTTCTCAGACCGCGTCGCCTGGAGATTTTGAGCGCCCAGCTCCTGAGCGCGAAGTTTGCCCTGCTGCGTGTCAGGATTGAGTTGGCCGCTTCATAAAGGAGCTTGCGCACCATGCCATCACCCTGTTTGGTGATACGGCCCGTCCAGTCGAGTTCTCGCGACTGATGGCGTCGTGGCACGAGACCGAACTAGGCACCTACCGTTCGTGATCGTCTGAACCGGTCAACCTCGTCGATGGCAGCGGCGAAGGCTGCCGAGGTCTAGATGCCAACGCCCGGAATGCTCATCCGGATCTGGCAAGCCCGAGACCGGCTGGCAATCATGCGCAGTTTGCGATCCAGTTCTTTTATCTGCGCGACCAGTTGGGATCGCACTGCCAGCAACGAAACGATCGCTTCGCCCAGCCCAGGAATGTGGGTGGCTTCCATGATGCGAGCGATGAACGCCTTTCCCTGCCCGACACCGGGCTTGTGCCAAAGGTGGCGCACAGGCCGCGGATCATGTTGTCGATCGGGACGCGCGCCTTGACCAGATGACTGCGCGCGGTGATCACGCTGCGTACGCCATGGGCGACGGGCGATTTGACGTGCACCTGTTTGTAGAAGCCGGTCCGCGACAGTTGCGCCAGACCGGCGGCATCGTGAGGATCTGTCTTGTTCGCCTTCATCGCCTTGAGGCTTTGATGAGCCTGGCGCGCATCGATGCACACGATATTGATGCCGAGGGCACGCAGACCCAGGCAGATCGCCGGCGACATGCGGCCTGTCTCGATCACCGCCCGATCGATTGAACCTGCCTGGCGCAGTGCGCCGGCAATCGCATCAGGCGTGCTTTCGACCTTGACCGACATAAGCTTGCGCCCGGTTTCATCAACAATGCAGACCTGCGTGCTTTCCATCGACAGGTCCAGTCCGGCATAATGCTTCATGGCTCTTCTCCTTCTGATCTCAGCAACCAGAAGTGTTCGCCAATTGGCCGATCCGGGGAAGCAGCCGCAAATTACCCGATGACTCATTCAGACACAGAATGCGACGAGCGTTACGAGTGCGACGGCTGATAGGAAGTTGCGGGCGAGTTTGTCATATCGGGTAGCGACGCGGCGGAAGTCCTTCAGCCTGCAGAAAGCTGTCTCGATGCGCCAGCGGCCCTTGTTGCGAACCCCGTCGTAGTCGATCGGCATCTTCCGGTTCGAGCGCCCGGGAATGACGACATCGGTGCCTTCGGCGTGCAGGCGTTTGCGCAGCGCGCTGGCGTCGCAGCCCTTGTCGGCGATCAGGCAGGGCACCCGACCGGCCGCGTCCATCAGCGGCCCGGCCATGGTGACGCCGGCGACGTTGCCGGCCGTCAGCCGAAAAATGGGTGGCTTTCAGAGAAGGTCCGTCACGGCATGGATCTTGGTGGTCTGGCCGACGCGCGAGGGTCCGATGGCCTGCGCCTTCGCCCACCTTTTCCGCCACGGGCGGAGCGGTGGGCCTTCACGTAGCTGGTGTCAATGGACGCCGACAGCGCAAGCACACCCCTGGCCCCGAGGGCATCGAGGATGCGACTCCAAAGCTGCCGGCGGGACCAGCGGTTGAAGCGGTTGTAGATCGTCGTCGGCGGACCGTACTCGGCCGGGCAGTCCTGCCATCCGCAGCCAGTCTTCAGCACGTGCAGGATGCCGCTGATTACGCGCCGATCGTCGACACGGCGCGCCCCCGGCTGGTTCTTCGGAAGGTGCGGCTCGATCGCCGCCCATGCCTCATCGTCCAACCAAAACAGCCTGCTCATCATCGCCTCCGTCGCAAAACGACGGCAGGGAATCTGATTTGCTACAGACCTTCAACAGCCTGATTGGATTTCGACCCTAGGAACTGCTACCGATGTGCTTGACCGACCACATCACAGCTTCCTCGATCCGGGCCTTGGCGCGTCTGATTTCGTCGGAGTCTCCGAGCGTGTCGAGAAGGTCAATGAACTCTTGGCCTCGCTCCTTGACCTCGTAGACCTTGGACGCTTCATCGTCCGTGAACGTGCGATAATACATGCCGACGCGATCTGTGCTTTTTGCATTGCTGGTCATTCTAGCCTCTCCGATAATCAAAGAATTCAATTTCAGGCTCTTCATCAGATATACGTCCCATCGACGGGTCGAGACGCGCCCTGAGATACTCCACCGCATCTTGCAGCGAGGTTTGTAGGTCCAGCAGACCTTTAGGGCCATTGTTTTGGTTGGACGCTATGTGAATGCTCTTGCACAGCATGAATACATTATGTTTTTCATAATCTGAATCTTCAAGCATCTCGCTTTTCATTGTTTTCATCATAAAAGTCTTCTCTTTAATGAGTCGGATTGGTCACATGTCGCAAATAACACGGTTCCTGCCCGATCTCTTCGCCTCATATAGTTTCTCGTCGGCGCGCTTGATCAGTGTCGCTGCAGTATCGCCCGCCCGTACTTGAGAAACACCGAATGAACTTGTGATCTTGCCAAGAGGGTTTTTGTCACTCAGAACGATGAGATTTGCCTGTGTAAGGTCGGCCATGATTTGCTGCACAAGCAGCTTGGTATCTGCCATAGCGGTCGAGGGCAGAACAATAGCGAATTCTTCGCCGCCGTAACGGACCACAACATCACGGCCTTTGACGTTTTTTTGCAGCATTGCCGCGAAGTAGCGTAGCACATCGTCTCCGACCTGATGGCCAAAATTGTCGTTAATGAGCTTAAAATGGTCGATGTCGGCCATGACCAAGCTCAATGGTGTTCTCGTAGCCAGCGCTTCGCTGATAAGTCGGGGCAGCGCCTTGTCGAAATAGCGCCGGTTAGCCGCATGCGTAAGAGGGTCGCGAAGTTCGTTCTGACGCGCCTTGTCCAGATTAACGCTTAGCTTGCGGATCTCGATGCGCGTCTGTTCCAGGCTACGATTCAGCCTAACGGATTCAGCCCGCATTTTTCCGTTGTCTGCGAGCACCATTTCGATCGCTTGACGAATCCGCAAGGGGTTCATGGTCGCGGTCATTACATCTGCGGACGCCTTCAACGACTCGGAAAACCGGTCGTTAGAGCCAATGTGCTTACGCACCAGTTCCATGGCTTTTTGCATCTCGCGGTCGAGCTGGTAACCTGCCATTTCCTGCTGTTGTCTCTGTTGCTCGCTCGCCAACAGGAATTCACTGTGTAGCTGGGCCAGTTCGTAGGAACTGACAACGCCATTCACGTCAATTAACTTCTGGATTTCGTGACAGAGTTTTTCGGGTTGCCCCGACGCAAAGGCATACCAGACCTCATAGGTTTTGGGGACGGGGGGCGTATCATAGGTTTCAGCGAATTGAAGAGCTTTGACCGACAAGGCGACCGGATCGGGTTTTCCGCTCACACCAGATTTTTTTTGGGCAAGCTTGTCGTGCCCAAGCTTTGCTGGATTTCGCATCAATGAAGCCGATATCGGGGAATGGTGGGAACTTACATTTCGGACCGGCCGAGAAGATGCCATGCTTCATGCTGGCCGTTTGACGTGACTTCTTGTAAATTTCGCAGCGACGCGTTAAAAATTATTTAACAAAATCATACGTCTGCACAGACTTATGCGACAATCCGTGACGCAAAACAGTTGCTGGCCGACAGCAAGTCGAGCGGCGCGCTGGGCGCGAAGCTGCGTGCGCCACACGAGTAAGTCGTGAATGCCTGTGAGCCCCCGCTGCCATGATTTTTTCTGTCGATAGCCATAAGCATTGTTATTTAACACATTAGCAGGACAAACTGTCCGGCATCTTTCCGAGAGTTTACATTTCCGCAATGTGTTCCCGTTCGATGAGAATCTACCCAACCCCTAGGTTCAATCGACATTCAGGATTCAATTTCGGGCTAATGTGTGATTCCTGGGCCTCCAGATTCGTTGATCTGGAGCCTGATGATGTCGAGACCGAAGCGCTACGAACTGACGCCGGAGCAGTGGAGCAAGATCAGGGGCGTATTGCCCGGCAAGCCCGGTGATCCTGGGCGTTCAGGGACAGACAACCTCACCTTCGTCAACGGTGTGCTCTGGATACTGCGCTCAGGTGCGCACTGGCACGATCTGCCCGAGCGTTATGGCAAGTGGAAGACGGTCCACAAGCGCTTCACCCGCTGGGCGAAGGCCGGGGTCTGGGAACGCGTCTTCGAGCACCTGATCGATGATCCGGACAATGACTATGTCTCGCTCGATTCCAGCCTTGTGCGCGCTCACCAGCAGGCGGCCACCGGCAAGGGTGGCGGCCAAAAAGGGGGGAACAGGCTCTGGGGCGCTCCCGAGGAGGATTGACGACCAAGATCCACATGGCCGTGGATGCACTCGGTCGCCCGCTTAAGCTGATCCTCACGCCCGGCCAGCGCGGCGACGCACCGCTCGCCCCGGTCCTTCTCGACGGGCTTTCGCCACGCCGGGTGCTTGCCGACAAGGCTTATGACTCCAATGCCTTGCGGAAACTGATTGCGGCGATGGGAGCCGAAGCGGTGATCCCGTGCAATCCGACCCGCAAAACTGCAATTCCCTATGATTTCGAAGCCTACAAGGTTCGAAACACCGTCGAGCGATGCTTCAACAAGCTCAAGCATTTCCGCCGCATAGCGACACGCTTCGACAGGCGAGCAGCCTACTTTCTTGCCTTCCTGCAAATCGCTGCAGCCATGATATGGGTGCGATGAATGTCGATTCAGCCTATGGCAGTTAGCCGATTTAGCCCCAATAGGGGTTGACAATCCGCTCAATAAAATAAACCCTAGTTAGGGCTATATAGAAGAGGATGTCATGACCAGTGACAACTTTGGCCGTGGACAGGTTGAGTGGGCGCTCTGGCGGAGCTTTGCGCCTTTTATGCCAGTGTCCAAAGAGATTCCCAAGGTTTTCCTCACCCGGATAAAGCGCCTGCTTGAGATTGACCGGAAAACCAACCTCGACGATGCGGAGGAGCGGCCGGGTGTAGACTATGCATTCGCAGCACCTGCTTCCGAAGACACCGGCGAAATCGCCTATACGCACCTCGACGCTTTCTGCCTCGCGATTGCACTCGACCTTCTCGATATCGGCTTCAAACAGTCTGAGGTCGTATTCCTATTGTACTATCTGCGGCCGGACCTGGAAGACCTGCTTCCCACTCTCCTGAACGGCCCATCCCTCACAGACCGCCAAAGTCACCGTCCGCAAGATAATCCAGGTTATCCGTCTTATGAATTCAAGGGCAAGGATGAGGCTGATGGCCGCGTGTTCGTCATCATCAAAAAGATGGAGATCAGGGAAGTCAGCCAGGGTCTCCGCGACTGGAACTCAAAGAATCCTTTGTTTTTAGAGCCCGTCTATTGTCACGGGATTCATGAGCTCGCGGATACGTTCCGCGATCTAACTCCGTACAAGCGACGAGCCCTGACAGTCGTCGAACTGGCATCGATGGCGCAGCGCGTCGCAAACAATCTGGAAGCTGCGCCTGAGATCCGGCGCGGACGACCGAGAAGCTAAGCCAATGACCGATGCAGGAATAGCATGCTGGTTTAATTCAGCCCCATTTGGGTTTTCTTTACGCGCCGGTTTAGGGCGCAAGACGTGATGATGGAGATGCCGACCATGGATATGATTACACAGGTCCCGACCGATGCGATTTCGCCGCGGCACACCAATCCGCGGACCCATTCAAAGAAGCAGCTGAAACAGATTCGCCGTAGCATCGAGCGTTTCGGATTTGTCATCCCGATCCTTGTCGATCGGAACAACCGCATCATTGCGGGACACGGACGCTGGGAAGCAGCGAAGATGATAGGCCTGAAAGAGCTGCCGATCATCCGGCGCGATCATTGGAACGAGGAAGAAGCCCGTGCCTATGTGATCGCAGACAACAAGCTCGCCGAGAATGCGGGCTGGGACTACGAACAGCTGGCGATCGAATTCGAGGAACTCGGTCTCGTTAGCGCTGACCTTGATCTGGAGTTGATCGATACCGGCTTTGAGATGCCCGAGATCGACACGATCCTCTATGACCAGAAGAAGATAAAAGATGCGGCTGTAGCCGATCCTGACGACGCTGCTCCTGAGCTTGACGGCGGACCGGCTGTCACCAAGCCGGGCGATCTGTGGCTAATTGGTGATCACCGTGTCTATTGCGGAGATGCGCTTGATACCGAGACCTACGCAGACCTGATGGCTGGAGAGAAGGCGCAACTTGTGTGTACGGACCCGCCCTACAATGTCCGGGTCGACGGCCATGTCTCGGGGTTGGGCAAAACCAAGCATCGCGAGTTTCAGAATGCCTCCGGCGAAATGTCGCCGGATGAGTTTACGGCCTTCCTGCAGAAGGTCTTCGCCAATCTGTGCGCGGTATCAATCGACGGGTCCATCCATTTTGTCTTTATGGACTGGCGCCATATCGCTGAAATCACAACCGCAGGCCATGCGGTCTATTCAGAACTGAAGAACCTCTGCGTTTGGGCGAAAACCAATGGCGGCATGGGATCGCTTTACCGGTCACGTCATGAGTTCATCTTCGTGTTCAAGTCCGGCAAAGCTCCCCATATCAACAATGTCCAACTGGGCCGCTATGGACGCCATCGGACCAATCTGTGGGACTACGCAGGGATCAATTCTTTCGGCCGTGGCCGCGAGGAAGCGCTCGAATCCCATCCGACCGTGAAGCCCGTGGCGATGATCGCCGACGCAATCCTCGATTGTTCTCGTCGTGGCGGGATCGTGCTGGACGCCTTTGCCGGGTCTGGCACGACCCTCGTGGCCGCGCATCGTACCGGACGTCGTGGTTACGGACTGGAGATCGATCCGCATTATTGCGACGTCATCTTACGCCGCTTGCAAGGCGTGTGCGGTCTCGATGCAACGCTCGCAGCAACCGGCCAGACATTTGCGCAGGTCCAGGCCGAGCGCACTGCCCTCCCCTCGACACATTGCATGACCGACGAGGCATCGAACAATGGCTAACACCGATGATAATGACGACTACCAAGTTGGGTATGGCAAACCGCCAAAGCAGTCCCAGTTCAAGCCCGGTCAATCGGGAAATCGCAACGGCCGTCCTAAAGGTGCTCGCGGACTGAAGACCGTTATCATGGAAGATGCGGCAACGCTCATATCCGTGCTGGAAGCCGGCAAGAAGCGCAAGAAGCCAAAACTCGAGGTCCTCGTCCAGTCGACATCCAACCGGGCAATGAAGGGCGATACGCGCGCTGCTGCGCAGTATTTCGATCTGCTGAAGCGTTACCTTCCGGATGAAGAGGCAGAGATAATCGACGAAGGCCTGTCGCCTGAAGAGGAATCGATTCTCCAGTCACTGAAGATGCGGCTTTCTCGGACAGATCTTTCCGCTGCGGTTGAGGAGGTCGAAAATGGCGACGATTTCTAGGAAATCCCTGGTCAACAAAGTTCTGCGCCACGATCTTCTCGCCTTCATCGAAAGGGTTTTTTACACGATCAATCCCGGTGACACGTTCCAATCCGGCTGGCATCTCGAAGCAATCACCCATGCCCTTCACGAGAACCGCATGGGGCATCAACCGCGTCTCATCATCACTCAGCCACCGCGTAGCCTGAAGTCGATCTCAGTTTCGGTTGCCTATGTCGCCTGGATGCTCGGGCACGATCCTTCACTGAAATTCATCTGCGTTAGCTACTCGTCGGATCTCGCCTCGGATCTTGCCCGGCAGTTTCGTGATGTCATGAAATCAGATTGGTATCGCGCCGTCTTTCCGAACGTGAAGATCACAAAAGACAGCGCCGACGAATTGGTAACGTCGAAAAACGGAGGCCGTCTCACAACCTCAATCGGCGGCACACTGACGGGTCGTGGCGCCGATATCATCCTCATTGACGATCCGCTGAAATCAGACGACGCGCAATCCGAAATCGCACGCAAGAAGGTGATCGATTGGTATCGCGGCACGCTGATTTCGCGGCTCAACAACCAAACGACGGGCAAGATCGTGCTCACCATGCAGCGTCTGCACGAGGAAGATCTCGCGGGTTATCTTCTTGAGCAAGATAATTGGGCCCATCTGGACCTGCCCGCTATCGCCCAGGAAACCCAACGAGTAGCTATTGGACCTGATCAGTTCCGCGAATGGCCCGCGGGTGAACTTTTGCACCCAGCCCTCCTTTCCCAGGAGGTTCTCGATAATCTGAAAGCCGACATGGGCAGTCAGGCATTCTCAGCGGTCTTTCTTCAGCGTCCGGTTCCCGTCGATGGCAACATGGTACGGCGCCAATGGCTCAAGACCTTTTGCCTCGATGATCTCGTGGAGGAAGACGGCGACTACATTGTCCAAAGCTGGGACACTGCGCTCAAAGCCGGTGAGAACAACGACTATTCTGTCTGCACAACATGGCTCGTGCGTGGCCAGGATTATTATCTTGTCGATGTCCTGCGCGAAAAGATGGAGTTCCCGCAGCTATGCCAGCGCGCCAAGGACCATAGCAAGCTCCACGAGGTCGAGTATGTTCTCGTCGAAGACAAAGGCTCGGGAACGAGCCTGATCCAGGAGCTCAAAGCCGACCGCGGCACCATCTATCCGATTGCCATCGAGCCGGAGGGCGACAAGAAGACACGGATGTACTCAGAAACGCCGGCAATCGAACGGGGCCAGGTGTTCATTCCGGACGAAGCCGAATGGCTTTCAGCCTTCATGCGCGAACTGCTCGCGTTTCCGAATGGCCGCTACGATGATCAGGTGGATAGCATGTCACAGTTCTTGCGCTGGGCGAAAGACCATTACTGGAAGCGTCCGGCCAAGAACCTCCACGTCACGTTCGGCGGGTATCGCATTCCTAGCTATTAGGCATCGAAAAGGACGCATGAGCAGCAAGTTCGCGACGCATGAATTCGGCAGCGAGTATTGCCAAACCGTCCGAATACATACTTTTCGATCTTTTCATTCCACCGGCGCTTAACGCCGCGCCGATAATATTTTCTCCGTGCCCGAGAACAGCTTTCCATGCACGGCCATGAACACAAACAGCCCCGTCATAATTGCGCCTGAGGTGCCAGGGTCCGGTACGATCAGAGTCCCGGTTCTAAGATTGTTTGACGGTGACGGCTTCCTGACCACGATCCGCACGAGTGACCTTACTGGCAATCCAAGAGACCAAACCGAGTTCGAAGCAGCAGTTCGCTTTGGCTTCATCGACGCACCGGAGGTGGAACAACCAGGCGGACGAGAAGCCCGAGATTTCCTGGCCTCGCTGATCGCCGATCGTTGGGTCGACCTGATGATCCTCATGAAAATGGATACCGGTCGACCCGTTGATGACTATCATCGGATCGTTTGCGTCCCCTATCTGACAGAGGAATACAACTCGGGCGAGTTCAAAACCTTGTCTGGCGGTCTCCATTCGGTGATGACATTTGGCGAGCCATTCATTGTCACGCGAAACATAGAGCTCGAGATGGTGCTGAACGGCTGGGCATGGGTGCTAGACCGATACGGCCCGGACGAGCGATATCTCGAAGCGCTCGAAGATGCCCGGCGCCACAAACGCGGAATATGGGCGAAAGAGGGAAACATCCACCCTTGGGAATTCAAAAGACAGAAGCATCGCAAGAAGCGGGCTCGCGTCGTTCCGGACCTCTTCGATCGCCATACGTGTCCGGTGGAACATTGCGACGGCCACCTGGTTCAACGAACTGGGAGATTCGGACCGTTCATCGGTTGCTCAAATTTCCCGGAATGCAGATATTCGTGTTCGGCCACAGCCTAGAAATCGGCCCGTTGCCCGAATACGCGAATTTCCCTGTTAAGTCGTGAGAAGTGCCACTTTCCGGGAAAAAATTCCCTGTTATCTCGTGCAGGGAAAATTCCCGTAATCCCCTGATATTGCAGCGCTATTTCCGCAGCAGTTCCTGCTTGAAAGACCAATATAGCCGATTTTCCCTGTAAATTCCCGCAAAACAGGGAATTTCAGACCAGAGACTGGTTCGCGCAGGACTGCGTCCACAGCCAACCACCCTTCCCAAAAACTCGTTTCCAGTTTCGCCGCCGGATAGCTGCTTGGTTTCAGCGGGTTAGCGCTCGCACGTGCAAACAGAGACTGCATTTCCAGCCACAAATCGCCGCTGAATCGCTGAAAGTCTCAGTCGGCTAATTCCGGGCTGACCGTTTGCGAAACGTGCATCTGTGGATCATCGGGCACCGCTGGATGCAGGTCGGTGCAGGCTCACCGGCGCGCGGCTTCGTGTGTCGGACGCTGTACGAGGTCGTTTAATCACGGCTGTGGGAAACGGACCGATCGAGGATCGGGATGCTGATCAGCGCGTCGATGAAGGATGAAACGAGCTGGCCGCGATTTGTCATGCCCGATTTCGAGTAGATGCTGGCCAGCTGGGCCCGGACCGTTCCCTGGGCGGTCCGTCTCAGCGAAGCGATTTCCGGCGCATCGAACCCCTTCAGCGTGAGCAATGCGACCTCGCGCTCCGACGGCGAAAGGCGCCAGGCGTCGAAGCTCTCTTCAATCATTTCGCCGAATGCGTCGGAGGCGATCTTGAGGGAATTTTCCGCATGCGCCGCAATCCAGAACATGCGCCTGAGCTCCAGCACGCCGAACAGGACGCCGAGGAAGAGCGCAAAGGTCGCGCAGCCTTCATACAGAATGTGCCGTCCGATCCCCTCCGCCCTGACATCGGCGAACACGTCGCCGATGAAGAACGACACGCTGACCGCCTGAAGAACGACGACCGCCGTCAAAAAGCGGGCACGCCAGTTCCTGGAGACGATGCCGAGTGTGGTCGAGCTTCGGTTCATGGTTCAATCTACCCGCGATGCTTATGCCTGTCCTGTGACAAAAGATGCCAGTTAAGCACCTGCTTATGGACGCTTATTGCGGCGTAACCATAGCCTTACCTGTCCCGGGATTCGTTCACATTCGGAATCGAAGCGTTCGTCGGTGTGAGCGGGACCATGTGCGGATTGCGTGTCACGCAGTTCGGCGAACCGGTCTTCGCTCGCGGGAGGAACATTGCCGGTGAGGCGCGACCGTTTTTCCGGTTTGCGCCGCATCGGCACGGACAGCGCTTGTGCTCCATTCCGAGCGGATCCCGGGAGCGCGAGGACGTCCGAACGCATGCGATACGCGGATCACTCGCCGAGACCGGGCAACATGCCTCTCGTAAGAAAAAGAAGCGAGAAAGGGAGGGCAAGATCAACGTTTATTCCGCCCAATTGAGAGAAGGCGCCGATCTGAGCAGCCCGGCGACGGTTACCTTCCAGTCGGCGCGCGGGAGCCACACGCCGCCTGCCTGGATCGTCGAGCCCGTCGAGAAATCCGGCGAACCCGCATTGATCGCAATTCATGGCGTGACACGCGCCGCCGATGTGTTGGCCAGGCAGCTCGTGCATGGCGCCGGCCGGACGGGACGGGTCGTCATTTGCCCCCTGTTCGATTCGAAGACCTACAGCCGCTACCAGCGGTTCGAGGGAAAGGTGCGATCCGACCAGGCCCTGCTTCGTCTCGCCGACAGGCTCGTCGACGAAGGCGTTTTGCCGGCGGGGCGTTTCGACCTCGCCGGTTTCTCCGGCGGCGCGCAGTTCGCGCATCGCTTTACCTGGCTCTACCCTCACAGGGTCGGCCGGCTGTCGATCGCCTCGGCCGGCTGGTACACGTTCCCCGACGACGAACCCTATCCGCTCGGGCTCGGCAAGGGCGGCGCTGACGAAAATTGCCGCGCCTTCTGTTTCAGATCCAACCTGGCGGCATTCCTGGAACGCGAGATCGTCGTTCGTGTCGGGGCACTCGACACTGTCGTCGATGCGACGACCCGGTCCGGTCCGGAAATCGACAGACAACAGGGTCCCGACCGGGTCACGAGGGCCCGTCGCTGGACAAGCGCTATCAGGCAAGCGGCGAACAGGCTGGGAACGGACACGAGAGTCGATTTCGAGATCCTGCCGGGCTGCGGGCACGACTTCACCGCATGCGTGCGTCTCGCCGGCCTCGACCGTGTCTTTCTCGGCGAGCCGGCCAGGATGGCTTTCCCGACAACCGGAGTCGATCCCGCATGATCACGCCTTTTGTCCTCGCGCCGACTGCGAAATGGGCCTTCACGACACGCCGGGTGCCCATGCAGGATCCCGTCCATATGGATGACGAGCTGGACGGCGTTTCGGCGGGCGACCTCCTGGTCGCGAGGGTCGACAGGATCGGAAGCCACAAACGCCTGCAGACCAGAGAAGGGCGATACTCCCGGCTCTATCCCGGCGACCTGATCGTCGCCGCCTGCGGCGCGCGATATGCAATTGACCAGTTCGAGGGCGTGGCCGAGCTCGGTGACGGAATGTCTGACCTGCTGGCCGGAGGCGGCGTGATCGGCCGTGTCCGCCACCGCAACGAAAAGACGTCCGCCCCGACGCGCGTGCAGGTGCTGGGCAGGCTGGCCGACAGGCACAAGCGGATCATAAACCTTAGGGATCACATGCTCGAACGGGGCCCGATCCTGGACCGGCCTCTGGTCATTGGCGTTCTCGGCAGTTCCATGAATGCCGGAAAGACGGACGCCGTGGCGGGGCTTATTCACGGGCTGGTCGATGCCGGCTGGCGGACAGCCGGCATCAAGCTGACCGGAACCGGCAGTTTCGGCGACATACATGCCTATCTCGACGCCGGCGCTTCCCTCGCGATCGATTTCACCGACGCCGGCATGGCGTCGACCTATCTGGAGCCGCTGGACCGCATCGTCGATGCATTCGACGCCCTGGTGGGTGAGGCCGCGAACAGCAACTGCACGGCGATCGTCGTCGAACTGGCCGATGGCATAACCCAGGCGGAAACCGCCCGGCTTCTGCGCCTGCCGCGATTTGTCGCGACGATAGACGGCTTTCTCATTTGCGCCCCCGATCCGATGTCCGCGCGTGCAAGCCTGTCCTGGCTCGCCGAAAGACATATCGCACCGATGGCGGTGAGCGGCCTTCTGACGCGCTCCTCCCTGTCGGTCCACGAACTGGATGGCGAGCTGGACATCCCGATCCTGTCGCGGGAAACGCTCGCCGATCCCGCATTCGCCTCGGCCCTGTTCCACCAGGCGCAAAATGCGACGCGGGCCAGGGCCGCATGAGCAGGCTTCCCGCCATATTCGCCGATGGCCGGAGGCTGCAGATCGGAGTGGTCGCCGCTTCGGCCGTGTTGCAAGGGGCCGCCGCGGCCACCGTGGCGTTTGCGACACGCGATGTGTTCGCCACGCTGCGCCTCGTCGAAGGCGCGGGGGCCGGCACGGCGAATTTGGCCCTCCCGGTCGACGACATCGCGACGATCCTCGCGGGCGGAACCGCGCTCGCCGGCATGCGGTTGCTCGAGCGCGTCATGGCGGAACGCATCGGGCAAAGCTATGCGTCGGCCGTTCGCGAGAAGCTGTTCCTGCATTTGAGCAGAACCCCGGCGCATGTCATGGCTTCGCATCGGGTCGGAACATTGTCCCTGCGTTTCGTCGGCGATCTGACGGCGATCAAGGGCTGGATCTCGTCCGGCCTCGCAAGGATCATCTCCGCGGGGATCACGATACCGGCGAGCATCCTGATCCTTTTCGCGCTCGATCCGGTCTTCGGCCTGGCCGCGATACCTCCCTTTGCGATCGCGCTTTTCCTGATCGGATTTTTCAGCCGCCCGCTGGAAGAGGCCCATGCCCGGCTGCGAAAGCAGCGCAATCGCATGGCAGCCGACATCGCCGAGCGCCTGCCGCAAAGCGCTGCCCTGCGGAGAATCGGCCGGTTGAAACAGGAACGAATGAAGCTGAGCGATCATTCCCGGCAGATCGCGGAAGCCGCGGTTCGCCGGGCCCTGACCTCCGGGCTGCTGCGAGCGATCCCCGATCTCTCCGCGGCGGTGGCTTCAGTGCTGTTCCTGACCTTGGCCTGGCATTTCAGACTTTCGACGGCCGATACCGCCGCCTCGCTCACCGTGCTTGCGATGATCGTGCGTCCGATGCGGCAGCTTGCAGCGGTCTGGGACCGGCGCCAGGCCTGGACCGTCGCGGCAAGCCATCTCGACACGGTGCTTTCGACGCGGCGCCTGCCGCAGGGCAATACGCGCGAGGAGCCGGCCGAAACGGAAGAAAGCGGCATCGCATTGGAGTTTCGCGACGTCCAGGTCGCCACCGGCGAGAGGCTGACAGGCACGGTCGCGGCCGGAGAATGGGTGCGCCTGGCCCGACCGCGGGAGGCAGGCAACGACAGCCTTCTGCTCGTATCGGCCGGGCTCGATTTCCCGGAGGAGGGAGACGTCGCGGTTTTCGGCCAATCGCCCTGGTCGATCCCGGCCGGACAGGTCCTCTATCTCGGTCCGTCAAGTCCCGTGCTGAAGGGGAGCCTGCGCCGCAACGCCGCGTTGGGCGCGGGCAAAACCCCCACCGACGACACGATTCTTGCAGCGCTGCAAAAGGCGGGGCTGCACTCGCTCGTCGAAAGGCTCGGGGGCCTGGACGGGCGGATCAACGAGTCGGCGCGCAACCTGTCCGGTTACGAACTAGCCCAGCTTCTTTGCGCGCGCGCACTGCTCGTGCGTCCGCGTCTGCTGCTCGCCGACGCGGACGAAATAGGCCTCACTCCGGAATCGATCCGGATGCTGCATGACGAACTGGAGCCGCTGGGATGTTCCGCTCTGATCGCCAGCCGGTCTAACGAAGCCGACGATATTTTCCGGCGCACGCTGACTTCCGAAGGGCACGACATGCCCGAAGCCCCGATCCGCGCAGTCTCGTGACGAAGAATGGCGCAACTTACGAACAAAAAGAGGTCCCGAACATGAACCAATCGATGCTTTCCAGGCGGCTTTTCCTGGCCGGTGCGCTGGGCGGCGTTTCGCTTGCCGCGACCGGCTGCACGACCGGCGACGACACTCCGACCGCGACCGCCGCCACCGCGGCGACCGGAGCGGTCGGCGGCGGCGGTATCGGCTTCGACCTTTGGGCCGGCGTGCCGGGCTTGCAATATGGACAACCCGTCAACAAGGTTCAGGGAAGCCGGAGGATCAAGGGGCCGATCTCGTGGAAGAACCCGATCAGCGGCAAGACGCTGCAGGTCTATGTGCGCACGAATATCGAGGACAACGGCACGAAGTATCAATACTTCACCATGCGGCGCGACGGTACCGCGCTTGCTCGCGTTTTCGACCGCCGGCCGGGCAAGGCCGACCGGTATTTCGTCGACGATGCCTTCGTGCCGATGGGTCGGTGGGGCAAGGGCCAGTCGCGGAGCTATTCCATGACCGAGTACCAGAACGGGAAAGCGAGAAAGCGCCGGGTGACGCTCAAGCTTCTCGAGGCGAACTACACCTATGACGGCGTCGCGCACTCGATGAAATATGACTGGATCTCGAAAAAGACGAGCGGCAAGACCGTCTTCCACGAGCGTTACATTTTCAGCCCCGGGATCGGGTTCGTCGATTTCGCCAACATGCTGAAATAGCGACCGGACAGGACGCCATCATGAAAGATGGCCCGCCCCCCGCTTGAAGCGCTGCGCGAGGCGGCCGGACTTCCGGCCGCCGGTCATTCGACGCCGAGATAGGCGTTGATGACCGCCGGATCGTTGAGCACCTCGTCCGGAGACCCGACGGCGATCGTCTGGCCGTAGTCGAGAACCTGCAGCCGGTCGGCGAGATCGGCAACCATCTGCATGTCATGCTCGATCCAGATCATAGCGAGGCCAAGCTCATGCTTGATGCGCAACAGGAAGCGGGCGAGGTCTTCGCGCTCGTCGCGGTTCAGGCCCGCGGACGGTTCGTCCAGCAACAGGAATTCCGGATCGGACGCCAACGCCCGCGCAAAGCCGGCCAGTTTCTGGATGCCGAAAGGCAGGCCGCCGACCGGCGCGTGCCGATAACGTTCGAGCTCGACGAACTCGATGATCCGTTCCACCGCCTCCCGGTGTTCCAGCTCCTGCCTGCGCGCCGACGGCAGAAAGAGGGCTTCCGCGAAGGGGTTGGTCGAAAACCGCGCATGGCGGCCGGCGAGCAGGTTGTCGACGACGCTCATCTCGCCGAACAGTTCGCCGTGCTGAAAGGTGCGGGCCAGGCCGTCGCAGGCGATGGCATGCGGCGTGCGGCCGATCAGGTCCTTCCCCTTGAAACGGATGCTGCCCTTGGACGGCCGGTAGATGCCGCTGATGCAGTTGAAGACGCTCGTCTTGCCTGCGCCGTTCGGGCCGATCAGCGCGAAGAGTTCGCCCGGCTCGACCTGCAGGGAAACGTCCTGCAGGACCGTCAGCCCGCCGAAGCGCAGTTCGAGCCCGGAAATATCCAGTTCAGCCATACCACCTCCGGCTGCGCCGATATTGCTTCACATCGCGATAGCTTCGCCGGTCTCCGCCGGCCTGGCCGAGATAGAATTCCTGGATCTCGGAGTGGCTACCCAGGCGCTCGGCATCGCCGTCGAGAACGACGCGGCCGTTTTCCAGCACGTAGCCGTAATCGGCGATCTGCAGCGCGACGCTGGCGCTCTGCTCGACAAGGAGAATGCTGATGCCGAGTTCCGCGCGGATGGCGACAAGGCTCTTCGCCAGTTCGCCGACCGCAACGGGCGAAAGGCCGAGCGACAATTCATCGATCAGCAACAGTTCCGGTTCGCACATCAGCCCGGCGGCAATGGCGAGCATCTGGCGCTCTCCGCCCGACAGCAATCCCGCCTCACGGCGGCGCAGTTCCGTCAGGCGCGGGAAAAAGTGGAAGACCACGTCGTTCATCGAGCGATGACCAGCCCCCTTGCGGCGCGGCACGACTGCGAGATTTTCGGCGACCGAGAGGTTCGGAAACACTTTGTCGCGCTCCGGCACGAGGGCCAGTCCGCGCTGCGTGATCTCGTGCGGCGGGCGGTTCTCCAGCCGGGCGCCCTTGAAGCGGATCGTGCCTTCGGTTACCCGCGCGTCGTCGAGGCCGAGGAACCCCGAAATCGCCCTGAGCGTCGTCGACTTGCCGGCGCCATTGGTACCGAGGACGGCGACGATCTGGCCCTCGCGCACCTGCATGGTGATGCCCTGCACCGCGGTGATCGCCCGCTGGTAGACCACCTCCATCTTGTCGACGGCAAGCAGCGTTTCGCCGGTCATGCACGGCCTCCGAGCGAACGGTGCTTGAACGGCCACAACAGGAAGTAATTGCGGATGCGCCGCCAGATGCCGACGAGACCCTGCGGCTCGAAGACCAGGAACAGGATCATGACCGCGCCGAAGGCGGCGTAGTTGACGGCGAAGACCGAGCCGGCGAGCCTGTCCGCGCCCGGCATGACGCTCATCAGCCCTTCGATGAGGTAGGGAAACAGGGTTACGAACAGTGCGCCCAGCAGCGCGCCAAGAAGGGTTCCCATGCCGCCGATGATAATCATCGCGACATACTGGATGGTGAGATAGAGCGAGAACGCTTCGATCGAGACGAAGCCGCGGTAATAGGCAAACAGCGCACCGGCGACCGCAGTGATCGACGAGGAGACGACGAAAGCCAGGAGCTTGTAGCGGGCGATGTTCATGCCGAGCGCTTCGGCAACCGTCTCGTTGGAATGGATCGCCCGCCATGCGCGGCCGGAGCGCGAGCGCATCAGGTTGACGCAGACGAGCAGCGTGATCGCCGCGGCGGCGGCGAGGACGAAGTACCAGGCGCGAGGCGCGTAGATCTCGTAGCCGAAGATCTTCGGCGGATCGATGAGAATGCCCGTCGAGAAGCCCCGGCGCGTCTCGTATTCGCCGCCGAGATAGACGACCAGAAAATGCAGCGCCAATGTCGAGACCGCGAGATAGAGCCCGCGCAGCCTCAGAGACGGCAGGCCGAAAACGATACCGAGCAGCGCGCCTGTCATGGCAGAGGCCGGCAGCGTGATCCAGAACGGTGCGCCAACCTCCTTGTAAAGGATGCCGGCGGTGAAGGCTCCCGCCGCGATCAGCCCGGCATGGCCGAGGCTGATCTGCCCGGCGATGCCGGTCAGGAGCGCCAGCGCGAGCGCGCCGATGGAGGCGAGGAAGACCTGTGTCGCGAGGTCGATATAGAAGGGCGATGCGATGAAGGGAAAGCCGACGAGGCAGACGGCGAAGACCAGCATCGCCGCCCTCGCGAAAGGCGTCTCGATCAGCCGGAATTCGTCGGCATAGGAGCGGCGGAAATGGCCGCTCGCCGAGGGAAGCGGTTTAGACACGGTCGAGTTCCTCGCGGGTTCCGAACAGGCCCCACGGCCGGATGAAGAGCATTGCGATCAGGACGAGGAAGGGAACCACGTCGGCCAGAAGCGGATCGATGAAGCGGATGACGCCCACTTCGACGCCGGCGATGATGATGGCTCCGACAAGCGCGCCGATCAGACTGTCGAGCCCGCCGACGAGCGCTGCCGGGAACGCCTTCAGACCGATCATCACCATGGTGCTGTCGAGGCCGGAATCGAGCGCGATCAGCATGCCGGCGATGGCGCCGGTGAAGGTGGACAGGCCCCAGGCTAGCGCGAAGATGGCGTGCAGGTTGATACCGCGCTGCGCTGCCAGAAGCGGGTTTTGCCCGGCGGCGCGCATGCGGATGCCCCATGTGCCGAAACGCAGGAACAGGAACAGCCCGCCATAGACGACTGCCGTCGCGACGATCAGCAGGGCGGAATAGAGCGAGATGCGCGCATCGCCGATGGCGAAGACGGGATTGTCCCAGCCGAGCATTTCGCGCGGGCGCTGCGGGCTCGCCGACCAGACGAGAAGAATGACGCCGCGCAGCAGGATGCCGAGCGCCACGGTCGTCAGCACCGCGGCAAGCACCATCTCCCCGGTCATGCGGCGCATCAGGAACAGGTAGACCATGCCGCCGACGGCAAGGCTCATCACCGCGGCCAGAAGGACCGCGATGAAAGGGCTGGCGGCGAAGGCCGTGGCCGTCGCCACCAGCAGATAGGCGCCGAGCATCATCAACTCGCCATGGGCGAGATTGAGTACCCGGCTGACCCGGTAGATCAGGACGTAACCGCAGGCGATCAGCGCGTAGATAGACGCCAGCACCATGATATTGACCGCGAACTGCACGCGCCGATCCTCCCGTTGTTACCTGCCGGTTGTCCCGGCGCTTATTTCACGTCGTATGTATTCCAGTCGGAAACGGTCTCGATGGCACCGTTGTCGGTGTTCCAGCGATAGACGCGATAGCTCTGCTGGGTGCGGAAGTGATTGTCCGCGGTCCATTCGAGCGCGCCGCCACGCAGGCCTTTCGTGTCGACATTCAGGCTCGACATGGATGCGAGAACGGATTCCGCAGAGGCCGGATCTTCCGCCGATTTCAGCGCCGTCTCGATCACCATTCCGGCGATCCAGCCCTCGGTCATCTGCGCGGCCGGGTAACTGGATCCTGCCGCTTCGGCTGCGGAGGCAATCTCCTTCATGACCGGCAGGTCTTCGAAGAACAGGGCATTGGCGCCGAGCGCGAAGAACTCCGGATCCTTGACGCGGGCAAGTTCGCTCTCAGCTTCGAGATGCGCCCAGGTCAGATACTGGCCTTCCCATCCGAGCCGGCGAAGCGCCTCGAAGGTCTTGATCTGCGCGGCCCAAGGCGCCCAGGACCAGACCCACTCGGCGCCCGAATTGTTGATGTTGGTCGCGAACGGCGTGTAGTCCGGCGCCGGCGGCGGGGTAATTTCCTTGGCGACCGGCGTCATGCCCATCTCCGAGGCAAGCCCTTCGGCGAAATCGATCTCGCCGCGCGAGACCGGAATGGCCATGGCCTGGAAGCCGATCTTCACGTCCGTGCCTGCCTTGTCCTTGATGAAGTCGAGCGCGGCGCGGCTGTCGTAACCGGTTCCGAATGCGGTCGTGCAGAACAGGTTCGGCTCGGCCGGCGGGAAGACCTCCTTCGGGCAGGCCGAAGCGGCGAACATCAGCGGCACGCCGGCACGCTTAGACTCCGCCATCACCGGCGCATAGGTCGACGACAGGCTCGAATTGATCATCAGGACCACCCCATCCTGTGTCAGAAAGCGCTTGGCATTCGCGGCCGCGCGCGACGGTTCGGCGCCATCGTCCTGGATCAGCAGTTCGATGGTCTTTCCGCCGATGCCGCCGGCCTCGTTCACTCCGTCAATATATAGCCGAAGCCCTTCGACGGCGGGGGCGTAGGTGCCGGCAACCGGGCCGGTGAGCGCGCCCGTCAGCCCGACTTTCAGTGTCTCCTGGGCCGTCGCCGGATGGATGGCGAGCGCCATCGTGCCGAGGCCCGCAACGAGTTTCCATGCCTTCATCATTTTACTCCTCCCTTGGATTCGCGGCCCCTTGGAGGACCGCCGAATTGCCTTGCGTCACGCCGCGCCGATCGCGGCGGCGACCATCTTCTCCTCGCGGTCGTCGTACATCTCCTCGATCAGCGCGCCGAACTTGTCGGCCATCAGATTGCGCTTCACCTTGCGCGTCGGCGTCACCGGCTCCCCGTCCTCCTCGGGATCCAGCAGCTTGGGCAGGATCCTGAACGCCTTGATCTGCTCGACGCGGGCCAGCTTCTCGTTGCCGCGCGCGATTTCCTGCCCGATCAGTTCGAACGTCTTCGGGTTCTCGGCCAGGTTGGTGAAGCCGGAATAGGCGACGTCGTTGGCGCGCGCCCAGTCGGCCACCATGTCGAAATCGATCTCGATCAGCGCGGTGAGATATTTGCGGCCGTGCCCGAAGACGACGACCTCGGAGAGGTACGGGCTCGCCCGTAAAATGTTCTCGATATATGAGGGCGAAATCGTCTTGCCGCCGGAGGTGACAATGAAGTCTCGCACACGGTCGATGAGGCGCAGACTGCCCTCCTCCCACTTGCCGACATCGCCGGTTTTCAGCCAGCCGTCTTCTGTGAAGCAGCCTGCAGTCGCCTCGTCATTGTTCCAGTATCCCTCGAACAGATCGGGACTGTGCACCTGGATCTCGCCGTCATCGGCAAGCCGCACTTCCCAGCCGGCCGGAACCGTGCCGACCGATCCCGGCTTGGCGAACGGGCCCTGCTGACCGGCGACGATGCCGCCGGCGGTTTCCGTCTGGCCGTACATCTCGATGACATTGACGCCGTAGATCTGCCAGAGCGTCGCGGTCTCGGCGGGCAGCGGCGCACCGCCGGAGATCACGAGTTCGAGCCTGTCGAAGCCGAGCTTGTTGAGGATCGGCCGGAAGACCGTCGCCCACGCCGCCGCATAGGCGGCGTTGTCCAGCGCCGACGGGCCGCCCGTCCACCGCGCCTCGGCGGTGCGGCGCGCAAGCCGCATGGCGAATTCATAGGCGCCGCGTTTCAGCCCGGACGTGTTCGAAATGCCGATCAGGATCTGCGAGGCGAATTTCTGCAGGTAGCGCGGCACGGTGAACAGCACCGTCGGCGCCACCTCGAATATCGTCGCCGGCAGGTCTTCCAGGTCTTCGCCGAAATGCGGGACCAGCTTCGAGAAGAGAGGCATGGTCATGGTGACGTCGCGGCCGAGCACGTGACAGAGCGGCAGAAACGCCACGGTGCGCTGTTCGCGCTCCGCCAGCATCGGGTAATGCGCGATGATGTTGTAGGTGGCGGCAAGGTGCTTGCCATGCGCCATCACCGCGCCCTTGGGCGCGCCGGTCGTGCCGGAGGTGTAGACGATGAAGGCGGGCGCTGCCGGATCAAGCTTCGCGGCACGGCTCTCCAGCCATTCGAGATCGGCGCTTTCAGCCGCAAGCAGGTCGTCAAACATGGAAAGGCGCGCGTCGTCATAGGCGAACATCGCCGCCTCATCGATCACGACTATATTGCGCAGTTCCCGCAGGTCATCGGCAACCGCCAGAACCTTGTCGACATATTCCTGGTTCTCGGCAACGAACAGGACGGCGCCGCCGTCGCGCATCTGGTAGGACAGTTCCTCCGCGGAAGCCGTCGGATAGATCCCGTAGGTGACGCAGCCGAGCGACTGGGCGGCCATGTCGGCGACGATCCATTCCTCGCAGGGATCGCCCATGATGGCGACCCGGTCTCCGGAGGCAACACCCAGTTTTTCGAAGGCGGCCGCGCAGCGCGCAACCTTTAGCGCGTAATCCGACCAGCTCCGCTCGCGATAGAGGCCGCGCTTCTTGGCCCGGTACGCAGTCGCTCCCGGATCGGTGCGCGCACGTTCGCAAAGCAGTGCCGGCGCCGTCATTCGGCGCAGCTTTTCGTATTGGGCCAGAGGCTCTTTAGTCATCCCTTTCTTCGGCTCCTCCCGAGGGACAGGTGCCGAGACTATACCGAAGCGATGATAAAAATTCTATAGGTCTATAAATTTTTTTCGTCGCCGGTCCCGGCGTCCACAGGCGCGGCCAGCGAGCCCTTCAGGGCGAGCTCGGCAAGTGTCGCGGCGATCCGGTCGAGATCCGCCGATTCGCGATCGTGCCAGAGGGAAACGCCATTCATCATCGACAGCAGACCGAGCGCCGTCAGACGGGGATTGAGGTCGTTGCGGAATTCGCCATTGCGCATTCCTTCCCTTATGACCCGCTCGAAAATCGCCTCCAGTCGCCGCGACATGCGCCCGATACGCCGTCGGCTCTCCTGCGGCAGCCACTTACGTTCATTGAGGAAGGTCAGCATGTAATCGGCCCTGTCGCCGAGCGGGGCGACATGGGCGATCAGGAGAGCGCGGAGTTTTTCCTCGGCTGATCCACCACCCTTGAGAATCTCCTCGGCCCGCTCAATGAAGCCCGATGTTCCGCGCGCGCAGACCTCTTCCAGCGCCGCTTCCTTGGACACGAAATAGTAATAGAGACTGGCCTGGCGCATGCCCAGAAGGTCAGCGATATCCTGCGTCGAGGCGCCATGATAGCCGCGCTCGGCAAAGACCCGCGCCGCGGCGTCGACGATCTTCGCGCGGCGTTTGCCGACGGTTTTGCGCGCCGGTTTGGCCTTTGCTTCCGATGCTTCTGACATGCACTGCCTATCCGTTGACGGCCCTCATTCATATGCGGCCGAAGTCTGACTGGTATCGCTGTTTTAGGCGATCCGGGGCCGCGATGGAAAGTTTAACGCAAAAACGGACTTTCCGCCCCGGTCGCCTTACTGGCTTTGCTGCGCTGCACACTGCAATTTCATGCGCGAGCGCGTCAAAACCGTTGCGAATTTTTCTATAGGATAATAGAATACAGGGCGAGGCGGCTTCGGGACAGCAAATTCCGGGTCGATGGATATGGGAGCGGTCAATCAACCGGCTTCCCGGGAGGAAGAGCCAAATACGGACTTGAAACCACATCCTGCGGATGAGGCAAATGCGCGGCCCCAAAGCCATGCAGGCAAGCTCCGATTGGCGAGACAATTTGGATCGGAAGGCAAATTCAAATGACCAGCAACCGACAGTCCCCGCAGACGCTGAGTGACCTGATCGAAACGATTCCGAGCATCGTCGATCACCTGTTCCAGAACCCGCCGAAGAATGCGTTGACCATCTATACCCAGATGATGCCGGGGGACGGCGTGCGCCCCGAATTTACCACCTGGCGCGACGAACAATGGGCCTGGCGCAACACCATTGCCGTGCATGACCAGAGCTATCACATGCATTCGCTGCATGTGCGCGGACCGGGCGCCCTAGCGCTCACACAATATCTCTCGGTCAACACGTTCAAGAATTTCGAGGTCGGGGCGGCCAAACAGCTCGTGTGCTGTTCCCCAGAAGGCTACCTGATCGGCGATGCGATCCTCTACCGGCTGGAGGAAAACGACTATCTTGTCGTCGGCAACCCGGCGACGACGGACTGGGTCAGATACAACGCCGAAACGCTCGACTACGACGTCACCACGGAAGAAGACCCGATGTGGACGTTGAATCTGAACAAGCGGCGCGAGTTCTACCGCTTTCAGGTGGAAGGCCCGAAGGCGTGGGAGCTTTTGGAAGAGCTGAATGGCGGCCCCCTGCCCGAGATCAAGTTCTTCAAGTCCGCCGAAATCAAGCTGGGCGACTTCAAGGCCCGCGGGATGCGCCACTCGATGGGCGGAATGCCCGGCCTTGAACTGTCCGGTCCCTGGGACGACTACAAGGCCGTGAGGCGCTTGATCATGAGCGCAGGCAAGAAATACGGCCTGCGCATGGTCGGCTCGATCGCCTATTTCACGACCGTGATCGAGTCGGGCTGGTGGGCGGTTCCCGTATCGGCCGTCTATACCGGCCAAGGCACCGAAGGCTACCGCAAGTGGTTGTCGCCGAAACATGCTTCGATGCGGATGTCGCTGGGCGGCAGCCTCTATTCCAAGGACATCGAGGACTATTACCTGACGCCCTTCGACGTGAATTACGGCCATATCATCAAGTTCGACCACGACTATATCGGACGCGACGCGCTCGAGGCGATGAAGGACAAGCCGCATCGCCGCAAGGTGACGCTGGTCTGGAATGCCGAGGATGTCATGTCCGTGCAGCAGAGCCAGCTCGAGGATACCGGCGAGACGCCGCCGCTGCCGATCACCATGCCGCTCGCCGCGATTGCGCGCATGCATTATGACCGGGTCGAGGATGCGGCCGGGAACCTGATCGGCATGGCGACCTATCCCGGTTACACCGCCAACGAGCGGGCGATGATGTCGCTCGCCTCCGTCGACATGGAGTTCGCGGAACCGGGCACCGAGGTCGTGCTCGTATGGGGCGAGGACGGCGGCGGCAGCCGAAGCGCCGGCAATATCGAACCGCACCGACAGGTGAAAATCCGCGCGACCGTAGCGCCGAGCCCGATCAGCAAGGCGGCGCAAAGCTATCGGTCCAAGATCGGAATCAAGCGAGGTTCGCTGGAAGACGTGTAGGGTTCGTCGCGACGTATCGCGCCGTGTTGGGAGGCAGGGTGAAATGACACATCCATCCGAGCGGGCTGAAGCAACCCGCAACGCCTGGAAAGCGGTCCTCGAAAAGCATCATGAGGACCGCGAGACTCCGGTCAGCGAACGGTACTGGTCCGAAAAGGACACATGGTCGCGCGAGCGCATTCGCGAGGTTCAGGACGAGAAGATCGCGGCCGTCGCTCCGTTTCTCTACGAGAACAGCGACTTCTACCGGCGCCGCTTCGACCGGCTCGGCCTTGCGCCGACCGACCTGCACTCCGTCGACGACCTGATCGCCAAATGGCCGGTCGTCGACAAAACGGAGATGATGGAAGACGCCGTCGCCAATCCGCCTTACGGGACCTACACCACGTGCGGCGAAGCGGAATGGGCGGACAGGGGCTGGATGCTGTTCTCATCCTCCGGTTCGACAGGCGTGCCGAGGGTCTTCCGCTACACGCATTTCGACCGGAAGTTCTGGGAACAGGCCAATGCCCGGGCGCTCTATTCAGGCGGTTTGCGCAAAGGGGATTCCGCCTTCCCCATGGTCGGGTTCGGACCGCATGTCTTCGCATGGGGCGTCCAGTATACGCTTGCGAAAATGGGGCTTCCGGTCATTCCGGGCGGCGGCATGGACGGCAAGGCGCGGGCCTCGATCATCGAGCGCTTCAGTCCGAGCGTGCTGGTGTGCACGCCGTCCTATGCGCTTTATCTGGGACGGGTCATGCAGGAAATGGGCCAGGACCCGGCCCGGACATCCGTACGCTGGATCATCACCGGCGGAGAGCCCTTCTCCGGTGTCGAGGGCACACTGGAAAGAATTCAGGACCTCTGGGGCGCGAAGTCGCTCGAATTCTATGGCTGCACCGAAGCATCCCCGCATTGCGGCGGCTATTCCTGTCCCGAATACCAGTCGGGCGACGAGCCGTTCATCCACCTGATGGAGGATATCCAGGTCTGGGAAACCGTCGATCCGGCAACCATGCAGCCCGTTCCTGAAAACGAGCGCGGACTCACCGTTTGCACCAACCTGAATTCCGAATCCTCGCCGCAGCTTCGGTTCCTGGTCGGAGACTATACGCGGCTGAGCGCCGAACCATGCGCCTGCGGCCGAAACCATCTGCGCGCCATGGGCTGCATGACCGGCCGGGCCGACGACCTCGTCAATCTGAGGGGAATCAAGTTCTTCCCGGTTCAGATCGAGGAAGCCGTCCGCGCGGTTCCCGGCACCGGCGACGAATTCGAGATCAGACTGTCGACCATGGATGACGGCCTCGACGTCATGACGGTCGCCGTCGAACACACCGATCCGGCCATTGCCGAGGCTGTGGCAAAGGAAGTGCGCAGCCGCTGCGAAATTCGTTGCGAGGTCGAAGTGCTCCCGCCAAATACATTGCCCAAAACCGAAATGAAGGCGAAACGTGTTCGCGACATGCGCGGCAAGGTCTGACCGCCGCGCGCAATACATGTTTGCTGAAAGGATTGACACGAATGCTATCGAATACGCTTGTCCGCCGCATCGAGTGGGGTCACTGCGACCCGGCCGGCATCGTCTTCAATCCGAATTTCTTCTCCTTCTTCGACCATTGCACGGCGATGCTCTACGAGGCAGCGGGATGGCCAAAGGATGTGATGGTGGAGACATTCGGGATCGCGGGATGTCCGCTCGTCGATACGCGGGCGAAATTCATGGTCCCTTCCCGCTATGGGGAGGATGTCACAATCGTCAGCACGATCGCGGAAATCCGCAATTCCAGCTTCGACATTCGGCATGAACTGTCGAAGGAGGGAAAATTGCGGGTCGAAGGCTTCGAGACGCGCGTCTGGACCGCGAAGGATCCAGAATCCGGAAGGCTCAAATCAACACCGCTGCCGGATGAAGTCGTCGCCCGCTTTCGGGGAGAGTAGGACGCTTCCCGCACGCCGCCGCACGCAGTCGTCATTCAGGCTATCCGAGCTACTGCCGTTGGGTTTAGCACATCCGCTTATCGCTTGGTGATGGTGACCAGCCCTTCATCGGCGTCGACCTCGACGAGGTCTCCGGTGTCGATCAGGTCGAACAC
>Ga0070729_10001322_pt1 | contig 39259 bp, 36 predicted proteins | sample tdDd472_FD_66725 | JGI IMG/M metagenome (GOLD analysis project Ga0070729, IMG submission 66725) | Marine sediment microbial communities from the Atlantic coast under amendment with organic carbon and nitrate - tdDd47.2 | ecosystem: Environmental > Aquatic > Marine > Coastal > Sediment | place...
GTTCCATTGGTCAGTACCAGACAGGGTCTCTTGCCGGCGGCATAACGCAAAATATTGATAAAGTCTTTGACGATGAAGGGCTCGCCACCGGTAAATGAGAACTGCTCAACACCGAGTTCTGTGGCCTCATCAATAAACGGCCGGGCATCTTCCAGCGATATCCTTTGCAGCCGGTTGTCGCCCGGTTTAGAGCCTTCAAAACAGAATGGACAAGCGAGATTGCAGGCGGTACCGGTGTGAAACCAAAGTTCCTGCAGTGTGTGAGGCTTGATATAGCCCCGCGGCTCACCGCTATCGGTCAGAGTCCAGTTTGAGCCGGCGGCACCCACTATTTCTTGTTGCCGCGATACTTGGCTGCGAGATCATCAGGGTCTGCACCAAAAATATACTGAAGGGCCAGCCAGCGATTGTGCAATGTGCGTTTGATCCAGCCATCGGCTTGCCAGCGGCGATCCGACACGCCCAGTGTCATGTCCAGTGCTTTGAAGGGCATGCCCAGTCTGTTTCTTTTGCGCAATTCTTTGACCAGTTGGACTTCTTCAAAAAGTGGCTGGTGGCTAATGCCGCAGGTTTTTTTATACGTCTTGCGCCGTACGAACAAGCCCTGATCTCCGTAGGGGATGCCGTGCTTCGCGCGCCAATTGATACAGACCTCGAGTGCTTTTTTAAGCGGATGATGTGTGCTCTCGAACCGGAAACGAAACCATCCTCCGGAATGGCCGCGCTTTATATGCAGGCGAATTTCATCGGCGGCAGATTTGTCCGGACGAGCATCAGCATGGAGAAACCAAATGATATCGTCTTCAATCAGCTTCGCCCCTATATCCATCCGTTCGCCGCGTGAAGTACCGCCATGCGTGTATTGAACGCCATGCTTCCTGCAGCGTTGCGCAGTCAACGGATCGAATGTGCTGTCGACGACCACGATGTTATCGATGGTCAGTTGCTGCAGGTGTTCTATAAGTCTTGCCAGTTCCAGGTGGTCGTTTCTGGCGGGAATGACCACACCGACAGTGGGGAACAGCTGGCTTAAGAAATGATGCAGCGATTTGCGGTCGGGCCGTGCGTCTTCAGCAAGCGAATTGCGCAGGCGAAGCAGGTCATAGCAGTCGTCGGTATCGTAGGAGTCGGAGATAAAGCCAACGTCCAGATCATAAGCCTCGCAGCGCCGCTTTAAGCTATCGCATAACTGATCTGTTCCCCAGGGGAGATCATGCAGCGGCGGCCAGCTTTCCTTCACGGCCATCAGCGTTACACCGCCATCCGCAGCGGGCCCTAAAACAACGTCGTATTCTTTGAGCAGCTTACGGGTGGCAGCTAAATGTGAGTTAGTGAGCTCGGGCGCATCACTACCTATGAAGATTAGCGGGCCGAAGTGCTCCTCACGTAACTCCTGTTCGACTTTTTTGATGCGTTCGCCGAGATTGCCATCTTCTTGCAGTAGAAAGCGGTCGAGCCGGTTAACCTTGAAGGGCGTGGACTCGTCTAATGGTTCTTCGCTGGTCGTCGCTACAGCGGTTGGCCCGGGCCAACGCAGCAGGTCGAACCAGCCATTGATGTACAAGTGCTTGGAAAGCAGATAGGTTTCGGGGTCACCTAAGTCTTTAGCGATGCGACGCTTGCCTACGCCTCGTTCGGGATAGCGGGCAAAGAGAACAAGCATGGAACTATTGGTATGCTTCGTGCTCATAAATGATGCTGCATAAACCTCAGGAGCAACTGTTTCATGGATGATAAGTCCGAACCGCAAACTCATCTCGAAGTTCAACGTTACTACGGTGAGGTGCTTGAGTCTTCAGATGATTTGAAAACTTCCGCCTGTTGCACTGTGGTGGAGCCGGATGCGTACGTAAAAGCTGCTCTTGCTGAAGTACATGACGAAGTTCATGCCCGCTACTACGGCTGCGGACTGGCGCTGCCCGAGAAGCTCGATGGTTTGCGTGTGCTTGATCTTGGCTGCGGCGCGGGCCGTGATGTTTATTTGTTGTCGAGACTGGTGGGTGAGCAGGGTTTTGTTGCGGGCGTGGATATGACGCCGGCCCAATTGGATGTTGCCCGCGACCATCAGGAATACCACCGGGAAAAGTTCGGCTACAAAAAGAGCAACGTCGGGTTTCTCGAAGCCAACATTGAGCACCTGGATGACACTGATCTTGAAAGCGGTAGTTTCGACGCCATCGTGTCGAACTGCGTTATAAATTTAGCCGTCGATAAGCTCGCCGTATTGAACAGCGCTTTTCGCCTGCTCAATGAGGGCGGAGAGCTGTATTTTGCCGATGTCTATGCGGACCGGCGTGTGCCGTCAGAGCTGACTAAGGATCCGGTGCTGTACGGTGAATGTTTATCGGGTGCGCTGTATTGGCGTGACTTTCTTGATTTGGCTGCCCGGGCAGGGTTTGCAACACCGATATTGGTTGAGAGCCATGCCATTGATATCGAAGATGCGGACGTTTCCGCGAAAACGGGTGACATTCAGTTTTGCTCTGCAACCTATCGTCTGTTTAAGGCCACCGGTCAGGAATCTTCTATAGAAAACTACGGACATACCGCGACCTATCGGGGCACTTTAGCGACCCACCCTGAGGCAATTCAGCTCGGAAGGGATCTGATGTTCGAAAAGCATAAAAGTGCGTCTATCAGCGGCAATCTGGCGCGCATTCTGCAGGCATCCCGATTTTCTGACGATTTTGATCTTATCGGCGAATTTGCCGCACATATGGGTGCATTTGGCGACAAATCAGAACAAAACCCGTTTCAGCTTATGTCTGCTTCCGCTGCATCCGCCGGCTGCTGCTGAGCCGATCGGGATAATTTGGTCCGGTTTTTTAATCCGCCCCAAGAGTTTGTTTTAAAAGGACTTAATGTCTTTTCTATGCTTGCCGCCGGCGGGAAACCGGCCATCCTGAGCAGGAAAAGCACCACAACGGCTTGCCTGCTCATATATAATTCCCTGCAGCACATAGCTGTTTACTGAATTTCGCCCTTTCCGGGGCACTGTCGACAGCAGATTCGCCCACACCGCAATAACACACACTATTCATAGTTGCGGGTGATAAGCCGGATCCCACACAAATCGATTTTCTATGTCCGGCATCCTGCATAGCAGTTCTGCCATGGTCTTCTGTCGGGGTTGACCCTTCAGGCCGAATTCGCGGGATGCCGGGCGCCTCTTTCTTGCCGCTCCGGCATGTTTTTGTACCGTGCTTTTATTCGATTCATCTACCTTTTCTGCAGCGATAGCTTAAGCTTGCCTCGTGAAATCAACACCAGAAAACAAGTCCCATAACGGGTGGCGTCCTGCGGCCTCTGTCATGTTGTTTCGTGACTCGGATACCGGGCCGGAGGTGTTGCTGGTTGAGCGGCCGTCACATGTGTCTTTCGGCGGTTCCTGGGTGTTCCCCGGTGGCGGTGTTGAGTCGGCTGACTGCGATGAGTATTTTGACGGACTCAGTCAGGCCTGCATCGAGACGGCGGCTTCACAGCGACTGGGTATCGACAGTAACGCCCTTTGCTGGTTGATTGCGGCTGTGCGCGAGGTGTTTGAAGAAACAGGCATTGTCTTAAGTGAGAATAAACTTTCTGCGGCGGTTGAGCCCGAAAGCAATAGTAATCAGCCTGCGTTATTCCTGGATCAGTGTCGCGAGAGTAATTGGATTCCATCGGTAGGACGTTTGCACTACCTCAGTTTCTGGATCGCTCCTGAATGGGTGAGTCCGCGCTACGCCACCCGCTTTTTCGCAACTGCACTGCCCGAAGGGCAGGTATGCCGTCCCGATGGTATTGAATGCCTGAATCACAAGTGGCTGAAGCCGGAAGAGGCCATAGAACAGTCCTCTGAATTGCAGTTGCCCCGGCCCACTATAGAAAATCTCCGCTCGGTATGCGGGCACCGCAAGGTAAAGGAATTGCTGGAGGCTCTGGCATCGCGCCCGGTGCCTTTGGTACCGGTGCTCTGGCCGCACAAAGTAGATGGTGAATTACTTTTGGATGCCAAGCCTGAGCAATTGCGAAATTTGAAAATTATGCCGCCCGGTGATCCATCGTGAGCAAAATGCTCCCGGGGGTTCAGGAACAGGTTGGCGCTGGTGTCACGCGAATTGTTGCGCCAAACGGTGGAATGATGACCGGCCCCGGCACCAATACATATGTGTTGGGCAAACTACAGAAAACGGTGATTGATCCCGGTCCGCTATCGGACGAGCATGTGCAGGCCATTCTGCAGGTTACCGGCGATCGCTTGCGGCACATACTAGTGACTCACACGCATCGAGACCACTCGCCCGCCGCAAAAGTTTTGGCAGACATGACCGGAGCCGAATTAGTTGGTTTGCCGCCACCCGATGCGCCCCTGCAGGACATGGGTTTTGTTCCTGACAGACAGCCGCAACACGATGAGTTGCTGAGTTTCGGAGAGACCGGCATTCGTGCAATTCATACGCCGGGTCATGCATCCAATCATTGCTGCTATCTGGATACATATAGCGGTTTGCTGTTTAGTGGTGATCACATTAATCAGGGCTCGACCGTTGTGATTATTCCCCCGGACGGCTGCATGACGCAGTATCTCGGGTCTTTGCACTTGCTGAAAGGCTACGGGATTCAGGGAATAGCGCCGGGCCATGGCAGTCTGATTGAAAAGCCGGCAGATGCCATTGACCGCTTGATTCGTCACCGCATGGCGCGTGAATCCCGGGTACTGAAGGCTGTGGAGAAATACCCCGGTTTAACTCTCGAAGAGATGACCGCAAGGGTGTACACCGACGTAAGTTCTACGCTGCATGATCTGGCAAAACATTCGATGCTGGCGCACTTGCTGAAGCTACGTGATGATGGCGAAGTCGTTCAGTCAGAAGATAAGGGGTGGGTTTTGAAGGCGTAGTCGGCAACCGGTTTGCCGTCAATCAGGTGTTCCTGGATGATGCGCTCTAATACTTCCGGCGTGCAGTGCCGGTACCAAACTCCCTCCGGGTAGACGACCGCTACCGGCCCGTGCACACAGACCTGAAGGCAGTTGGCTTTAGTGCGATAGATGCCACCTTTTTTTACCAGTCCCAATTCTTTCAGGCGCGACTTCAGGTAGTTCCATGATGTCAGGCTGTCTTCTTTGCTACAGCATTTCGGCTTTGTCTGGTCACAGCAAAGCAGAATATGACGTTCGATTTTGTCGATACCCAGCCGGCTGACTTGTTCGTTTAGTGCGCTGGTTTCATCGGAGGTGAGTGTTGTCATTTCGGCACTATACCTAAACCGGCTTGCTTGCGCTTACGGTGGCAAGACCCCAAAACCAGTCCAGCTTGTAGGTTTCACAGTGTTCAATGTTCATTCCTGCGGAGCTAATCAAGGTTTGGAGTTGCCGGCTGCCGAATGTTCTTATGTGTGCGGGATCCCGCCACTGTTGTATCCGATTCAAGAAGCGCACAGTAATAAAGTCGTTGCACCAGTCGGTGATGACTAACTGCCCTCCGGGCAGCAGCACCCGCCACATTTCGCGTACAGCCGATTCTGCATCGGGGAAGTAATGCAGTGCGCTGTTGCAAGTTATCAACTCAAATGAGTTGTCCGGATACGGCAGCTTTTCAGCCGGGCTATTAATCAGTGAAGCTGCAGACCCCAGCTTTGTATCTGCGATTTCGAGCATTTCGGGTGAAATATCGCAACCGCTCAGGGTGGCTTCCGGATATCGCTGGTGCAGAGACTGCAGCATGGTGCCGGTCCCACAGGCAACATCAAGAGCGCTACCCGAATTAAAGGTCCCGATGGTCTTGAGGGTGTGAGCCTGGCTATCGCGCACATAGCGCGCCCAACGTTCGTCATAGTTTGGCGCAAGCTGCCTGTACTCATCTGTAACAGCAGAGTATCTATCACTCATCCTGATTTCCGCAGATAACTGTCAGGTTGTTGAGCATACAGCGTGCTATGATTTTTGTCCGTTTACTGACCGGAACAAGTGACCTTATATGAGTGCACCATCTTCAGGTAGTCATGATGCTTCAGCCCGCGCAATTCTGTACGCGTTTATGGCGAATCTTGGGATAGCTATCGCCAAGACCTGGGCTGCTTTGTTTACCGGGTCCGGCAGCATGATGGCTGAAGCCATTCATTCTTTTGCCGACAGCACCAATCAGGTTTTGCTGTTTTTAGGCCTTAAGCGTTCATTGAAACCTGCAGATGACGAGCACCCTCTTGGTTACGGCAAATTGAGCTATTTCTGGAGCTTTATTGTTGCCATCGTACTGTTCAGTCTGGGTGGTTTGTTTTCTATTTATGAGGGCGTGCATAAATTGCAGAACCCCGAACCTTTGAACCAGATCTGGGTCGCAATCGGTGTATTAGTACTGGCAGTGTTTCTCGAAGGCGGCGCTATGTTTGGCGTGCTGCGGGAAGTGAAAAAATTGCGCGGTAGTAAACCACTGAGTGAGTGGCTGCGCCATACGCGTAACGCCGAGCTCGTGGTGATTTTTGGCGAAGATCTTGCGGCGTTGACGGGTCTGACACTGGCTTTGATCGCATTGTTATTAACGGTGTATACCGGCAACCCTGTATTCGACGCCATGGGCTCAATTGCGATCGGTATTGTTTTGATATTTGTTTCGCTGTTTCTGGTCCTGAGGATTCGCTCATTGTTGATTGGAAAATCAGCTGAGCCGGATCTGCAGGAGCTACTGGACGAGATAGCAGCGGCTGACGATAGTGTTGAAAGGGTTCTGAATACTATTACCCTTCAGTTTGGCCCCGATATGATGCTGGCTATGAAAATACAAATGAAACCGGGCATATCAATAGACGTGGCGGTGGACCGGATTAATGCGCTGGAGCGTGAGCTGAAGGCTCAGGTACCGAGTCTGAAATGGTGTTTCGTTGAGCCGGATAGCAAGGCATAAGGGCTTTCCGGAAAGCTTGTGCTGTAACTTTTTGTAACTCGGTACCGGTCGATGTGATTGGGCTAGCTACAATGAACCTTTACTAAAACTAATTACTGCCTGATGAGCACTTGGCTATGACAAAAATTCTTTTAATTGATGATGACGTGAAGCTGGGCGAGTTGCTTACTGCTTATTTTGATCGTTTTGAATTGGACTTGACGGTTGCGACCGATCCGGAAAACGGCCTTAAGGTTCTGGATAATCTAACCCCTGATCTTGTGATTCTTGATGTGATGTTGCCGGGTCAGGATGGTTTCGATGTATGCCGCACCATTCGAAAGAGCAGTAGCGTCCCCATTATTATGCTTACAGCACGTGGCGAAGTAACCGACAGGATTGTTGGCTTGGAGATTGGTGCAGATGACTACATGCCCAAGCCTTTTGAGCCGCGCGAATTGGTAGCACGAATCCAGAACGTATTGCGGAGAAGTGGAGATGCACCCGCGAGTACAACTGAGATTAAATTTGATGACCTCGAGATTAATCTCGAGCGACGTGTAGTTAATCTTGCCGGCAGTCAACTCGAGTTGACGACTATGGAGTACCAGTTGTTGATTTTGTTTGCGCAGAATCCGGGCAAGAATTTTACCCGCGATGAGATACTCAACGAGTTGCGCGGTATCGATGCCCAGTTGTTTTCCCGTTCGGTGGACATTTTGGTCAGTCGCCTCAGGCAGAAGCTGGGCGATACCGGCAAAGATCAGCGGTTCGTTAAAACGGTTTGGGGCACCGGTTACGTCTTTGTCGGCGGAGACAGTGCATGAACTATTTAAAGCGTCTGCTGCACTCACTGTCGGCCCGTCTGGTTCTGGTATTTTTGCTCGGGTCCGTTATTTATTCGTACGCGGCAAGTTTCTCGCTGAGTCTGTTTCAGGATACTGATGCTCTTCGGCAGGTCGTCGGGGCTCATATCGCGCTGCATGCGGACTATGTTCTGAGCGATATTGGTACGCCGCCGTCTATAGAGCGTGCAGCGGAGATTACCGCGCGCATACCGGTAGACATCCGGCTTAAGGGCCCTGATGTTAGCTGGACTTCATCCGAGCTTTTTCCGGATATCGACAATATTTCGTTTGGTCCGTTGTCATTGCTGAGGCTGAGTGAGGCGCAAAGCGGTGAGATGGAGGAGTGGATCAAGCAGGTTGAGAAGGTGGAGTTTTCCCGTTATGAAAACCGGGCCTATGTGAAGCTAACCCAGGGCGGTTACGACATCGTGTTTGTATCACCAAAAATGTCGTCTCAGCCCGTTGTGCCTTTTGAGCCGGCGCTAATCTTCAGTTTTGTCGGTGTGCTGGTATTGCTTGTGTGTTTTGTAGGTGTGCGCTGGCTTATCGCGCCGGTGCAGAAAATGCAGGAGGGCGCGGCCATAATAGGTAGTGGTGATTTGGATTACCGCATTACCAGTTACCGCAACGACGATTTGGGAGACCTGGCTGTTGGCATCAATACGATGGCCGATGATCTGCAGGATATGCTCGAGGCAAAGCGGCAGCTGATGTTGGCAATCAGTCATGAGTTGCGTTCACCATTAACCAGGACCAAGGTGGCGCTTGAGTTCCTTGATGATGAAGCAGTCAAACGAAACCTGCTCGAGGATGTGGAAGAGATGGAACGGCTTATCTCGGATATTCTTGAGAGTGAGGCGCTAAACACGAGGCATGCCAGTATTCGCCGAGAGCCTGGCAACTTGCGCGAGTTGGTGAGCTTCGTCATAGATGCTGATTTTGGTCAGCGGGAAGAAGGCCGGTTATTGCTTAAAGACTCTGCCGATGATCTTAACGGCGACTTCGATGCAACCCGGGTGCGTTTGCTGGCCCGTAACCTTATTGAGAATGCCTTGCGCCATTCCCCCGATCCGGATAAGCCGGTTGAGGTTGAGTTACAGCGGCAGGGAGATTTCGCTTGCCTGCTAGTAAAAGATCATGGTGAAGGTATGTCTGAGGCGGACCTCGATCGTGCGACCGAGCCTTTTTATCGTGCTGACCCGGCGCGGAGTCGCCACACTGGTGGTTTCGGCCTGGGCTTGTACCTGTGTCGCAGAATTGTTGAGGCACATGGCGGAGAGCTCACTATCGATAGTGTCGTTGGACAGGGCACTACGGTAAAAGCGAGTTTGAAAGTTAATTAAGAGGCTGCGGACTAGATGTCAGAGGATAGTTATCTTTCGGGTGCGGCGCCTTTGTTGTCCGCCGTTAAAGATGCAGAGCGACTTTTCTTAACAGGTAAGCGTGGGCGTGAGCAGGATCTCGAAAGTGCTGTTCGTATTTTTCTGGAATTTTTGCGTGGCTTCGAAGAGATAGAACTGGACCGGCCGTGTGTCACGGTGTTTGGCTCGGCCCGCTACGAAGATGGGCATGAATATTATGACCTGGCGCGGGAAGTAGGTGCTGAGTTGGCGAAAGCAGGCTTTGCCGTAATGACCGGCGGTGGTCCCGGCATTATGGAAGCCGCTAACCGCGGTGCCCGGGAGGCAGGCGGCTACAGTATTGGCTGTAATATTCAGCTGCCTAAAGAACAGCACCCGAATCCGTACCTGGACCGGTTCATCGAATTCGAGCATTTTTTCGTACGCAAGGTCATGCTGGTTAAGTATTCATCTGCATTTGTAGTTTTGCCCGGCGGTTTCGGCACGATGGATGAAGCTTTTGAGGTGATGACGCTCATGCAGACCGATAAACTGCATGACTTTCCTGTCGTCGGCATGGGTGGCAGTTACTGGGGTGACTTGCAAAGGTTTATGACCGACACAATGGTTCCGGAAGGGACCATTTGTGAGGATGATCTGAATCTATTGTCTCCCGCAGATACCGCAGAGCAGGCGGTGCAAATCATTATAGATTCGGTAGGAGACGGCACCGCAAAGCCGGCTAATAATTTATGAGAAGGATTGTCACGTTGATAGGCCTTCTATCTTTATTTACGTTATCGGCTAACGCCGAGCAGCGTTTGAAAAATATACAAGTCACCCCCTTTGCCGGCTTTACTATGGGTGGTGGTATTAAGATTGAAGACGAAGATGATCCCGGTCAGAAGCAAACGCTGGATCTGGATGAATCTGCCAACTATGGCTTTACGGTTAACTGGCCGTCAAAGTATCCGACCGAGTGGGAGATCTACTACAACCATCAGGATACAAAGGTCAAAGACGATGGCGTTAAACTCGATATAGATACGCTGCAGATTGGTGGTACGTATCTAGGTCAGTCCAATACGGCAGTCCCTTATTTTGTAGCGACGGCCGGTGCTACACGGATTGCGCCCAAAGACGGTTCCTCTGATTATTACTTTGGCTTTTCTACCGGTGGCGGTTGGAAGTTCTTTCCTACAAAGCGTATCGGCTTGCGTTTGGAAGGGCGCGTTCTCGGTACTGTAATCAGTAGCGATAAAACGTGGATATGCGGTGGCAATGGCGGTGCCGCATGTTCGATTCAAACCAGCGGCAATATGTTGTGGCAGTTTCAGGCGAATGCCGGCGTGGTGTTCCGTTTTTAGAGTTGGTCTCAAGTATTTTTAACTTGTAATGCAAAGTGTAAAGTTACTTACCGACATCGTAAAAGCAGTGCTAGAATTTACGCGAATCTCTTAACAAATAGATCTAACTTACGTTCTGCCCGTAGAGGATAGTTTTCATCATGTCAGATTCCGATCAGCATACTTATGATCAGGCCGCTGAGGGTGTAGTAGAACTGGGTAACCAAATGCTCGATGCTGATGACTCGGCAGATCTTTGGGATATTGGATCAGGGATGCTTGCCGGAGCCGTCCAGTATTGGTTGTTTTCCCGCCAGCCTTGTAATAATCCAATCTGCGGCGCCTGTGAAGAAGCAAGTACTGCTCAACGGCGCATGCGTTTGTTGCTGGCGGAGGTGCAGCGATTGGCGGAAGACAGCGATTGTTATGATGCCCCGCAGGACATGAAAAGCGGCGCGGCATAAGGCTTTTAAAGGATTGTCTGCCCGCGGCGGGCCCGCCGGCCCTCCGATAGGCGGGTGATTGCGGTATACCGATACTGGTCTGTAACTGTCTGTGTGTTATATTTCGCGCCGTTTCAGGGATTTCCTGACATTATTTTTAGCACCATTTGATTATTTGGCCTCGTTCTTTTTGAATTACGCGGGCCGCTTTTTTAGGAGTTGCAGTAGCGATGCCAAAGATTTTTGTTACCGACCGTGAAGGCGGTCAGCATGAGTTTGAACTCGAAGTAGGCCAGTCAGTTTACGAGCCGTTGCGTGAGATCGATGGTGGCATCGAAGCGTTGTGTGGCGGTATGTGTTCATGTGCAACTTGCCACATCTACGTTGATGGTGACCATGCCTCTAAGATTCCTGACGCACAGGATGACGAGCTTGAGCTTCTGGAAGAAACTGAGTGCTACAAAGAAGGCGAATCGCGTTTGTCTTGCCAGGTATTTATGAGCGAAGAGCTCGATGGCATGAAGATGGTTATTGCGCCGGAAGAATAATTCTTCAGTTTGTTCAGCTGAGATATAAAAAAACCCCGCATAAAGCGGGGTTTTTTTATTGCTATGGTTATCTTTTTGTTACAGATCGAGTTCTGTGTAAAGCTCGAGGTAGGTGGCAAACCGGTCTTCACCACTGAGGAACTCTCCACCTAGAGTAAGTACAGCGCTTTCCTTGGCGTCGAGAAAAGCAACGCCTTCAAAGGTGGCGCCGGCGTCCAGGCATTCTTCCTCGACTGGTACGGCTACTAACACAGGGTTAAATACTGGTTCAACAAGCGTGCCGGTAACAGAGTAGATGTTTAGCTCGGGGTCAAAGGCGCTGAAGCTTCCTGCAAGATCACAACCTAAAAAGCCTGTGGCGTTAAAGTTAGTGTTGCCGGGAGAAAGCATTGTAAGCGTGTGTCCGTTGCCATCTCCGTACTCGGGGCCTTCTGCGTAAATATCACCAACCTGAAGATCTGAATCACGCAGCAAATCCAGATTATTACTGACGCTAATGTAAAGCGTGTCATCCAGCTCGCTTTCAATAGAATCCGGATATATGTCTACCTCTGCACAGGCCAGCACCGATTGAATATCGTCAAAGTCAGCTGCCTCACCACCTTCGGGGATCTCAATAACGGCTTCCAATACTGAAAGCGGGTCGCCTGGTTTGGTGCTAATTGTTTGTGTGTAACACCAGTCACCTTCTAATAAGCTGCCTTGAGCTATGTCGGCTTCACCGATGGGGTAGTAGATGCGATCAGTATCATCGTATTCATACATTCGATAAAAGCCATCGAGTGCTGCGATACCGGTGTAGCTATCTTCATCTTCAGGGCCAGGGCCGGAGTAATCGTTGGCGGTTGTAAAACCGATAAAGACTTCACCGTTAATATTAAATACGCCCCAGCCGTTTTGTGCCACCATGCCGTTAGCATCTGAAGGTTCAGGCCCGATATCGGCGGCAGTAAATTGGATGCCCCCGTTTTCATATATGCCTAATGCCGTGCCGCCGTTGGCCGGGTCATCGCTGCCACCACAGCCTTGCAGCGAAACAGCGCTGACAGCCAGTGCAGCAGTTAATAGAAATTTCTGGTGTTTCATCTTGCGGGACTCCCTCAGGATCATTGTTCTTATACTAGTTTTTTTGAGTATTTCTCTGAACATACCTACAGCAATAAGCCTATGCAAGCGGGTTTTACCTAATATATAGACGGTCTGCTGTCCGGCGCATCGTCTGATGCCGCGTATTGAGCAGAATGCTGGCTTGCATGCAGTGCGGTTAAGTTGAATACTTTGGTCAGTATTTTCAGTGTGTTAACGAGGCTGCAGCAATGAGCGAAAATTCCAAAAAGGCCATGCAACTCCGGCGTAGTGTTGTTGGCGATGAGTTTGTAGACCGGTGGTTAGGTGAGCTGGATGACGTGACTGAGCCTCTGGATGCACTAATCACTGATTACGCCTGGGGTGCTGTGTGGTCCCGCCCGGGGCTTGGCTTACGCGAAAGAAGCCTGATTACTATTGCTGTGCTTGCGGCAGGTAAGCACAGCAATGAGCTCAAAGTGCACTTACGTGGCGCGATCAATAACGGCTGTTCACGTCTGGAAATAACCGAGGCATTGCTACAGGTAGCGCCCTATGCCGGTATTCCTGCGGCCCGGGATGCTTTGCTGATAGCCAAAGAATTCTTCAAGGACCTGCCTCAGGATACGGCTTAAATTAATGGCGGCCCGAACCAGTCTGGCCAGTATTGTCGGTGGTGTTTCCCTTGGCACATTAAGTGTTTCGGCTCTGACGCGTGATTCTTTGCAGCGAACCCGTGATGCATCCCGTGCAGATAGCGTTGTTTATGAGGACAGCAAGGCAGCATTGCTCCGTGCTGGCGAGATAGATGCGTCGATTGCCGACGGCACCGAATTCCCCCTTGCGGGTTTGACGGTACTGGTTAAAGAACTCATAAGCGTATCCGGGATGCCGGCGAGTGCCGCATCCGCTGCTTCTTTTGAGAGCCTGTGCCCTGAGGAAGGTCCGCTTGTGAGGCAACTGCGCACTCTGGGTTGTGTGTTTACCGGAAAGACGCGATCAACAGAGTTTGGCTTTGCCCAGCACAATATCGGCCGGAAAATGCCACTTAACCCGAAGCTAGAGGGCTTGGTAACAGGCGGCTCCAGTGCGGGTTCTGCGGCAGCGGTCGCTGCAGGTTTGTGTGCATTTGCTCTGGGCACTGACACCGGCGGATCCGTGAGGGCGCCAGCCGCATTTTGTGGAATAACCGGTTATTTGCCAGCCCCTGCTGACTGGTCGTCGGCGGGAATTTTTCAATTATCTGAAAGGTTTGACCGTATAGGTTTGTTGACTTCTACAGCAGCTGATCTTGATTTTTTGCTCAGCCGGATATCTGATCACGGGAAGAATGTCGGCGTTTCTCTTAAAGGTTTGAAAGTAGGTATTCCCGATGCGCGCTTTCTTGAGGACCTAGATCCGGAAGTTGAGCAGGCGTTTTTACTTGCGGTTCACAAGCTACAAAAATCGGGTGTTGTTTTCTCGCAGTTTGCTTTGCCCGATTGCTCGATTGCCGATCGCTACTTTTCTGACAATTTGCCGGATGAGCTAATCGCGTCTTTGGGCGGTGCATCTATAAAAAACTATTCGGATCAACTTGACCCGGTAACTCGAGCAAAGCTGTTGCGGAATGATGAGGCCGATAGAGTTCTGGTGAGCAATGAGGAACTGGACGATTTTGCTGCTGAAACAGCTCTGGCGCTTGCGGGACTTGATGTCTGGATAGTGCCGACAGCCCCTTGCTTGCCGCCTCCCGTTGAATCTCTGGATACAGTTGAAAATGTGTTGGCTTTTCAATCCAGAGCGAGTCGTAACACCAGGCCCGTCAACCTTATGGGGGTGCCGGCCGTTTCTATTCCTGTTGGCGTGCCCGAGGCAGGCGATATAAGCGCCGGTATGCAGATTATTGGTGTGCCGGATGCTGCGCCGCGGTTGTCCGCAATAACGGCGTTATTCGAAACTGTTATTTAGCTGGTTATTAGGCCGTATTGCCGGAACCGCCGTCTCTGCTGGTTGTCAGAACTTTTGAGTCCCACTTATCCGACCTGTTTAACAGTTGTCACGGATTGAATCGTGAGATAATGACCTTATATAGAAGGTATACCGGTTGCCGGAATTTTAATATGCGTTTGTTTTTTCTCAGCCTGATGTTGTTGTACCCGCTTCTGAGCTTTCCGCAAGGCTCGGGGTCCGGTGCATTTTGTCTGGTGAGAGACGAGCGCACTATGTGCAATTATCCGACCCGCGAAAGGTGTGATGCAGTAGCGTTGGCCAATGGCGGATACTGCCGCGAAAACTATACGTTGTATGGCAATAAAGGTAACAGACGTTTTTGTATCGCCAGCCGCTATGGTTTGAAGTGCATTTATGCGTCCAAGCAGTCTTGCGTGCGTTCACGGATGGCGCAACAGGGCGAAGGCGCTTGTGTTGAAAACTACATGTTAACGGCTAAGCGTCTGGCAGAGGCGGCTGAAGAGGTGGATTGCGAGGCTGGCGACGTATCCTGTCAGGCAGGTGCGCTTGTCGTTGAACAGGCTCCGGCACCACCCCCTGTTGTGTTGGAGCCTTTGCCGGGGTTTTAGTTGGATTTCGGATCTGAGCTCATTGCATAAAAAAGCCCGGTGTTGACCGGGCTTTTTTATGGCTATTGTTGCTGCTGTTTGGGCTTAAAGTCGCAGGCCGCCATCGAGTTCAAGGCAGCGACCATTGAAGTAGTCGTTTTGTAAAATAAACTCTACAGCGTGTGCCAGCTCATCCGGTTCCGCCATTCTGCGTGCCGGAATCATGGCTTTCATTTTATCCAGCGCTTCGGGTTTCATCGAAGCAACCATTTCTGTGTTTACAAACCCGGGGGCAATCGATGCTGCGCGGATGCCGTAGCGTGACAATTCTTTGGCCCAGACTACTGCCATAGATTCTACGCCGGCTTTCGCAGCACTGTAGTTGGTTTGCCCCATGTTTCCTGCCCTGGAAATGCTGGAAATATTAATGATGCAGCCTTTGCTACCTTGTTCAATCATATGGGCGGCAGCTTCGCGACCACACAGGAACACTCCGGTCAGGTTGACATCAATGACCTGCTGCCACTGTTCCAGACTCATTTTGGAAACCTGCTGGCCGTCTTTGTACTTGAGCATTAGTGCGTCGCGCGTAATGCCCGCGTTATTAACGAGTCCGTCCACACTGCCAAAGTCGGCAACGACTTGTTTGAATAGCGCAACGACATCATCTTCATTGCCGACGTTGGCTCCGTAGCAGTTGACCTCCGCGCCCGCAGCACGACATTTGTTTGCTGCGTCTTCGATAGAGTCTTTGTCCAGGTCCACCAGTGCAAGTTTGCAGCCCAGTCCGGCAAGACGCGCTGCCATTGCAGCGCCTAAGCCCCGAGCCGCACCGGTGATCACGATCGTTTTATTGTTCAGATCCATTTGGTTTCCTTCGTCAGTCTGAATCGTAGAATGGCGCCGATTATTCCAATTCTGCGGTCGGGTTGCCATACTCGGACGTTATTCCACGCCTTGCCGGTATTCCGGTTCGTGCCCGGTTAGCGTTCTGAACGGACAGGTAAACTATGGATCAGACATTTCAGTTAAATGGCAAAACCGCATTGGTGACAGGTGCCAGCAGCGGTTTGGGGCGACATTTCGCGCAAACTTTGGGCGCTGCCGGCGCGAACGTGGTGGTAGGTGCACGGCGGGCAGATAAACTTGCCGATACCGCCGAATCAATCCGGTCGGCCGGGGGGAATGCGCTGGCGGTAAGCCTCGATGTGACCGACAACGACAGTATTCAAAATGCTTTTGCTGCGGCCGAAGAAGCATTCGGTACGGTAGATGTGCTGGTCAACAATGCGGGAGTAAGCGGCGTAGGTCAGCTGGATGAAATCGGTACGGATGATTGGGACTATGTGCTCGATAGCAATTTGAAGTCGGTCTGGATGGTTTCGGCGGAGGCGGTAAAACGATTGAACGCCGCAGGGCAGGGTGGCTCCATCATTAATATTGCATCGATACTTGCGACCGGCACCAATCCGGGACTGGGCCCCTACGCTGCTTCTAAGGCCGGCGTTTTGCACCTTACCCGGGCGATGACGCAGGAGTGGGCCGGACGTGGTATTCGTGTGAACGCTATATCTCCGGGCTACTTTCCGACTGAGATGACTGACGGGTACTTCGACACCCCCGACGGTCTGGCGATGCAGGCCCGAATACCGACCGGTCGTGTCGGCCGGCTTGATGAACTGAGCGGGCCCTTGTTGCTATTGGCCTCCGACGCATCAGGGTATATGAACGGCAGCGAACTGGTCGTCGATGGCGGGCATTTGTGCCGGATGCTGTGAACGCGCGCGATGTGCCACAGAAGCTTTGTGATATGGCACACTGCGCCTCTGGTTTTTATACAGTCCGGTACAAGTGCATCGGATATTTTTTAAATTAAGGAATTCAGAATGAAGCCTGTCAGAGCTTACGTTGATGGCCGCTTTGGCCAGATCCATTACGCAACCAGTGGTGAAGGTTCACCGTTGGTGTTGTGTCATCAGTCGCCTACCAACATGTGTCAGTTTGACAAGGTAGTGCCGTTACTTGCGAAAGAGGGCTTCAAAGTTATCACGATTGATATGCCCGGTTACGGCATGTCTGACGGGCCTGATCATGTGCCTTCCATGGATGAGTATTCACACATTGTGCCAACAGTGTTGGATGCGCTGGGCATCGATAAAGTCGATATTCTCGGGCATCACACCGGCGCGTTGGTGGCTACCGACGCTGCTCAGCAATTTCCGGAACGCATCAACCGGGTGATTCTGAACGGTCCTTTGCCCTTGACCGAAGACGAACGGGCATTTTTCAAAGCGCACCTTGCTGCTGAAAAAGAATGGGGGCCGGTCGAAGACGGCAGTCACCTCACGACCCAGTGGAAGTTTCGTATGGATGCGCAACCCGGCTGGACCGATCTGGATGCTATTCATAAGCACGTTGTTCAGGGCATGGCTGCAGGTCCTAATGTCTGGTACGCCCATGATGCTGTTATGGCCTATGACCACGGTGCTGCGATGGCGAAACTGACCCATCAAACGCTGATTTTCAGTAACTCAGGTGACTCTATTCATCACCTCGCAGAGCGCGCCAAAGAGTTGTATCCCGCATTTGATTACCTGCAAATTGATGGCGGAACCTTCGATATTCTCGATGAACAGCCCGAAAATTGGACAAATGCGGTGGTCGGTTGGCTAAAAAGCTGAGCGGAAATCATTAGTCCATAAGGGTTTTCCCTAAGGGGGATGATTTAAGTCATTTTACTGACGCCGCTTTTGCGCAAAAATAGCACCCGCATGTCAAGCTCTGTAAAGGTTTGACAAGGTGTGAGACTTCCTGACATAGTCTCGTTCCCCCCGAATCTATATAGATAGCTAGAGGACGAAATGGCCAAGAAAAAGCCTTACATTAAGCACACGGTTCCTGCAGCCACAAAAGCGTGGTTGAAGAAAGAAGCTGGCGTGCAGAAAAAATTGCATAAAGCAATTCAGAAAGAAATGAACGTTGATCTCGCAGAGAAGCGTGCTCAGTGGTATGAAGAGTTTTTCCAGCGTTGCATGACGCGCGGTTGGAATCAGCACTTCACTGATCGTATTGTTCTTACACAAGATCAGATTCCTACCAAGCCGACAGGCCGTAAAGACAAGGTTGTTTGGTAAGTTTTTTAACTTTTACCAACGCCCGTTTAAATAACCTATTAATAGGAGATAGTAATGGCCCGTCCACATATTGAGCCATTTGTCGACAAGACTGTAGACTTTAGAAAGTTTACGCTGCCCGGTTTCAAAAAGGGTATGCACTTTAAAATGTTGAGTCTGGATAACGGCACCGGTGCTTGCACCATGACCGTTAAGTTTGAATCCGGTTACAAACAGCCTCCGGGCATGAGTTATACCGAAGTAGAGATGCTGATTCTCTCTGGCACCATTAAGTACGGTGATACTACGTACCGTCCTGGTCATTACTTCCGTATTCCTCCCGGCGTGCATATGCCGGAAATGAAGGTTCCCCGCACAGCTACTGTGATGGTGATGTACAACTTTGCAGAGCCTAGCTTTGTTGAGTCTGACTCAGATCACAAACTGGCTATGCGTGACCAGCTCACCTCTGTCAACGCATACGATGACATCCAGTGGCAGCCTACCAGCGGTGCTATTTACCCTGCAGTTGCTCCCGGTTGCTTGCTGAAAGTACTTAAGTACGATCCGCTGACCGAAGCATTGTCATTCCTGTACTGCATGACACCTAAATTCTGGCAGGACAACATCTCTTATCACGATAGTGCTGAAGAGGCTTACCACATCTGGGGTACTTCCCACATGATGCAGTTCGGTGAACTGCCTACCGGTGGCTACTTCTGGCGTCCTCCTTATATTAACCACGGCGCCTTTTCTTGTGATATGGGTACGTTGGCATTTGGTCGTACTGACGCCAAACTGCACAACTACTTCCACTGGAACCCGTGGACATCACCTGAAGAAAACCGTGATCGTGCAGTTGCACAGCTCTCGCGCACACGTCCTGATTTGTACAAATGGACAGTGTCTTCGGACGGCCATAATCATCCTCATGATTTTGAGCATCCGAATGCAGAGAACGAGACCCACTACATCTAATTGGGTGTATAGAAAGCCCCGCCCGGATACGGGCGGGGCTTTTGCTTTTTCAGGGATAAGCTCTCTATCCCCCATGCTGGTATCATTCCGGCATTCAGTTAAGTTTCTCGCAGATATCTACAAGACAATAAAAGATATCGCCGGCCATATAGCAGGAGAAGACCATGGCAGGTCCTTTAGCAGGTATTAAAATTCTTGAAGTCACCAGCGTTGTTCTGGGCCCGTTTGCGTGCCAGATGCTCGCCGACATGGGTGCAGAGGTGATTAAAGTTGAGCCTCCGTATGGTGATAGCAACCGTAGTCTTGGTGCATCACGTAACCCGGGGATGTCTGCACTGTATCTGACATGCAATCGCAATAAGCGCAGCATTGTTCTGGATCTTAAGCAGGAGTCTGCACGTGAGGCGCTGCTAAAAATTGCTGCTGAAGTTGATGTGATGATTCACAACAACCGCCCGCAGGTCATGACCAAGCTGGGTATCGATTACGATGCTGTTAAAGCGGTTAATCCCAATATTATTTATTGCGGTAGCTACGGCTACGGCAAAGAAGGGCCTTACGGTACCCGCGGTGCGCTGGATGATTCTATTCAGGCCGCGAGTGGTATCGCGATGCTGAACGAGATGGTGCTGGGCGAGCCGCGCTATCTGCCGACAGTGCTGGCAGATAAAACGACAGCAATGGCTGTGGTGAACGCGGTTACAGCGGCGTTGTTCTCCCGCGAGCGCACAGGTGAAGGTCAGGAGATCGAAGTACCTATGTTCGAAACTATGGTGTATTTCACCATGGCAGAACATCTGTGGGGCAACACCTTTGAGCCACCTATCGGCTCGGCCGGTTATAAGCGTTTGATGAGCTATCACCGTAAACCCTACAAGACCAAAGACGGTTACATCGCCATTCTTCCTTACATGAATAATCACTGGAAGATTTTCTGCGAGAAAACCGGTGAAGACGGTTTGGCTGAAGATCCTCGTTTTAAAACCTTGTCTGATCGTGTTGCCAATATTGATGACACTTATCAGGAAACAGCCCGTGTTATGGCGACCCGTACTACTGATGAGTGGTTCGACGTGTTCGCTGATACGCCGGTACCTGTTATTGCCGTTAATACGCTTGATGGTTTGCTGGATGATCCGCACCTTAAGGCAGTTGGATTCTGGCAGGAATACGATCACCCGACCGAAGGTAAGATTCGTATGACCCGCTATCCAACAACGTTTTCCAAGACGCCTGCAGACGTACGCCGTCCGCAGCCACGCCTTGGTGAGCATAGCCAGGAAGTATTAGGCGAAGCCGGCCTGAGCGACGCTGATATTGCAGCGATGTTTGAGTCAGGTGCGACTAAGTCTGTCGACTAACGTCACTCGCTACAAAAATAGAAGCCCGCCCTGAGAAATCAGTGCGGGTTTTTTTGTGCCTGCGGCAATCAGGGTTAGTCACTCCTGCTTAATCTCGCCACACTTCCCTGTGCGGCTCGAATCAGCGTCCGCGCCTCCGGCTTCCTGCCTCCCGGCGCTCCCGAAGACGCAGCAGTGACGAGTCCTGATTGCCGCCGACTTTTTGGCGAGCGTCACGGGGAATACTTTTCGACGCATTGCGTAGCTCTAAGGAGAAAAGTATTCCCCGTGATGCAAAGCCTGCCACATGACAGCCAATAAAAAGCCCCGCGGGTCTGCGACCGGCGGGGCTTCCTAATGCTTGTTGCTTACAGTCTAGTCTTCTAGACCATAGATACGCACAGCGTTGTCACGCATAAGCTTGCGACGTGCTTCAGGACGCAGGCCTAAGTTATCGATGTCTTCAACAGTGCGTTTGAATGGCAGCACAGGGTAATCAGTACCGAAGATCACTTTGTCCTGACCAAAGCTGTTGATGTAATGCGTAAACTGTTTCGGCCAGTACTTCGGACGATGCGCATCGCAGCCGATAAACACGTTTTCGTGTTTCCAGGCCATGGCAATCATTTCATCAACCCAGGGGATACCGACGTGAATACCGATCAACTTCAGCTCAGGGAAGTCACAGGCTATCTGGTCAAGGGTGATGGGCTTGGCAGGTGAAATGCACGGGTAGTCTTTGGAATAAACCATAGACTGACCAACCTGCATCTGAATGGGTACATTCAGCTCCCAGCATTTGGCATAGAACGGATAAACCTTGGCGTGATCCGGCGCCATGTTGAACCAGTGCGGGTAGAAGTGAGCACCGATGAAGCCCATGTTGGTGACAGCATCTTCAAACGCTTTAACACCGTTCATGCCGTCAAACGGATCAATACCGGCCAGACCATAAAAACGGTCGGGGTATTTCTCGCAGGCCTTTGCTACTACTTCATAAGGCATGTGATAGCAGCCGGGCAGACCCGGGCGACCACTGTATGCGGCGATCAAAAATGCTTTATCAATACCGGCATCGTCGAGGGTTTCAGCCAGTTCATCGATTTCCATCGATTTCATCAGGCCGCCGTCGGCGTTCATTTTGCCTACGAAGAAGTCGTCACCCCAGTCCGGGCGATGTGACAGGGCTTCTTCGTTCCAGATGTTTACAACGGCATCAATTGCCTTGTAATCAACGCTATCTGTCATGGGAATTCCTATTTTCTGTGGGGGCGACACGCTAAACCGGTGTCTTTTACTAAGCCCCAAAATGCCAAAGCCCGCGGGCTTTGGGGGCGAAACCATAGCAGAATCCGAGGCTTGAGAGAAGCTGGGGGTTTCCGTAGTGCCTTTGGTCAGAAATGCCGGCTCCGTCAGCTGTTTATTCGTTCTGGCGCTTGGTTTATAGTGGCGCCGTTTCCTGGGGGTGACCCGGCCTGTTTGGGCCTCGTCTGAGACCGGTATTAACCGGAACCCTTTGAACCTGATCCGGTTAGCACCGGCGTAGGAAAAGGATATCCTGAGCAATCCTTCGTTCAGGAACAGGCATTTCCCGCTGCTTTAACCGGGTCTCATTTTGACTATTTACTATATGAGATCCGTAATGACATTTAATCCCAAATTGCTGGCAATTGTTGTCAGCGCCATGCCGTGCGTTGCACTGGCTAATACAACATCCGATTCTCCTTTGGAAGAGATAGTGGTCTCTGAGTTCAGGCCGTCACTCGCGACAGACCTGAACAGCAGTATTACCCAGTTCAGTCAGGGGACTATTGAGGATGCCGCACAGTCTAACTTTGAAGAGTTGATCCCACTGGTACCCAATATGAACTGGTCCGGCGAGGGCTCCCGTGGTCGCTATTTCCAGATGCGTGGTGTTGGCGAGTTGGAGCAATACGAAGGTGCACCCAATCCTTCCGTAGGTTTCATTATTGATGATATCGATCTGTCAGGTGTCGGCGGCATTAGTTCGTTGTTTGATGTTGAGCAAACCGAAGTATTGCGAGGCCCGCAGGCGACCCGTTTTGGAGCAAGCGCTTTGGCTGGTGTGGTCTATATGCAGTCTGCCAACCCAACCGATCAACTGGATATCAATTCCGAGTTGATGGTGGGTACTGAAGACACCTATGGGCTGGGCGGTGCTGTAGGCGGCGCGCTTACCGATACGTTTGGCGGTCGACTGTCGGTTTACAAGTACGGTAACAACGGTTTCCGTGACAACTCATACCTGAGTAAGGACAGCACTAATGAGCGTGATGAGTTAACAGCTCGCGGCAAGTTGGAATGGAATTTTGCGGGGGACTGGACCGCGAAGTTAAGCGGCTTGGTGGCCGATTATAAGAACGGCTATGACGCCTGGGCCATCGATAACGGCTCAACTACTTACTCAGATAATCCTGGCAAGGATGAGCAAAAAACATACGGCACTTCTTTGAAGTTTTCCGGCCCTATGTCCGGCGCTGTCGACTTTGTCAGTATTACCGGCTATGCCAAGTCCGATATTTTCTTTTCGTTCGATGGGGACTGGGGAAATGATCCGTACTGGAACGAAGTGGTAGAAGAGAGTCAGGGCCAGCCGTACCCCGGCTACGTCTATGATTTTGAGTATCTGAATAAGCGTCAACGCACATCTTTCACACAGGAGTTCCGGCTCATATCCGGTGAAGACGGCAAGATCTTCGGTGATACCACAGACTGGCTTGTCGGCGCGTACGGTTCGGTGTTGAAAGAAGACAACTCTATCGATTCGTTTGGTATCGAAGAGAACACTGTCTATCAGTATGTATTCCCGTTTCAGGAGCTCACCGATAGCACATTTAAGTCAACGAATTTGTCTTTGTTTGGCCGCCTTGATTCGCAGTTGAATGAACGCTGGAATCTATCTGCGGGCTTGCGAGTAGAGCGCTGGGAAGCGGATTACAGAGATGCGTTTGAAGATACTGTTTATGACCCGGGTAACGTGATCGAGAGGGAGGCTAATCCCAGTGAAACTATGTGGGGTGGCGACGTGAACCTCAGTTATCAGGTGACAGACAATGCCCGTTTGTACGGTTTGATATCACGTGGTTACAAAGCAGGCGGTTTTAATCCGAGCCTTGCGCGCTTGCCTCTGGATGACAATGATCCCGACCAGTTGGTTACGTCGGAGGATATCCCGTATGACCCCGAGTACATCATGAATTACGAACTGGGTGTTAAAGGCCGCTGGGCCGATGGTCGCGTGCTCGCCGATTTTGTTGTTTTCCGGATGGACCGTGAAGATATGCAGATACGGAATTCCACTCAGCTCGATGCGAATAACCCGAATACATTTATTTTTGTAACCAGCAACGGTAAAGGCTACGCCTACGGTGTAGAAGCAAGTACCCGTTGGCAGGCTACTGAAAGCTGGCAGCTGTTCGGCAGCCTGGGTGTGCTTGAATCAAGTGTTCAGGAATACAAATTTGATGACCCGGCTGCACCGATAACCGGGCGTGAATTTGCACATGCGCCGACTTACAACGCCAATATCGGTGCTTCTTACAGGAATGATCAGGGATGGTTTGGTCGTGTCGACTTAAACGCCAAGGACTCGTTCTACTTTGACTACAGTCACAACGAGAAATCGAAAGCCTATCAGTTGCTGAATGCGAAGCTGGGTAAAGAGTGGGGCAGTTTTGCGGCGTATATCTGGGGTCGTAATCTCACGGATGAAACGTATTACACCCGTGGGTTCTACTTCGGCAATGAGCCACCTGCTTTTGATAAAGCACGCTATACCCGTTTTGGCGACCCTCGTACCGTTGGCTTTACAATTAACTACCGTGTTCGCTAGGAATTAATTATGCGTATTACTGCAGACATGAGTTTGTATCCGTTAACCGATGACTACAAACCCACCATCATTGCGTTTATTAAAGAGCTTCAGTCGGTAGAAGGGCTTGAGGTTGTTGTGAATCAGCTCAGTACACAGCTACGCGGTGAATTTGAGCTTGTGACAGGAGCGGTGCAACAGTGTTTGCGGCGTTCGATGGAAGTGTGCGACAAGCAGGTGCTGGTGGTGAAGTACCTGAGTGCTGATCTGGATATTGCGAGCCCGCCCGAACTTGACTGAGTCGATCAATTCGCTGGTTGATAGCTTGCTTGCCGGTCTGACCGCTATGTCGGGCTGGGAAGCGACCGGCGTGCTGCTGGCTTTTGTGTATCTGGTGTTGGCTATTCGTCAGAATATCTGGTGCTGGGCGGCCGCGGCAGTGAGTGAGGTGATCTTCCTGTTCGTGATGTTTGAGGCCAGGCTCTATATGGAGAGTGCGCTGCGCATCTTCTATCTGGGTATGGCTGCCTACGGCTGGTATTCATGGCGCCACGGCAAACAGGGTAAAGACCTTGCTGTGCAGGTTTGGGCAGTCCGTAAGCATTTGATAACGCTGGTAGCTATTACCGTTTTAGTGGCAGTCAGCGGGTACTTGCTGAGCGCCTACACTGACGCTGCCCTGCCTTACTGGGATTCTTTTACAACCTGGGCGGCCATGATTACCACCTGGATGGTGACCCGCAAGATACTTGAGAACTGGTACTACTGGTTTGTCATTGATGCGGTGTCTGCATGGCTTTATTTCGAGCGTGGGCTGACTTTGACAGCCGCTTTGTATCTGGTCTATCTCGTGATGATCGTTTTCGGGTTCATGAAGTGGCGCGATAGTTATCGTGAAACCCGGACTGACTTGGCAACTTCCTGATGCCTTCTGAGTCTGCAGATTACGGACACTTAACCCCGGAGCAGGTGTTAGCGGGTGTTCCTGAATTTACTGATGCAGCAGTACTGGAGCCGTTGGCGGTAGGTGCATCAAGCAGGACTTACCTGATTGAGAAGGGCGGGCAGCGGTTTGTTTTGCGTCAGGCTCGTGCTGATTTTCCTGAAGCAAAGGCTTATCTTGCAAATGAGGCAGCGGCGGTCGGTCAGGCAGCTGCTGCGGGACTTGCCCCGCCATTGGTTTTTACTGATGCCGATCAATGTGTTTCTGTGAGGCAGTATGCAGAGGGGAGTGTTTGGAGCGAAGCTGATCTTCGTAGCAAAGAACAATTGCGTAAGTTGGCAGATACTCTGGCGACACTGCATCGTCTGAATCCGGAGGCTCCGCCCTGGTCGCCGCGTAGTGCCGTGAGAGATTATGCCGGGCAGATCGATACCCCGTTGGCCGGCAGTATTGCGGATACGGCGCTCAGAGAGCTCGATGCTTTGGATGCTGCCGGTAGCGACGGAGGCTTTGCTTTGTGTCACAACGACCTTTTGGCGCACAACATTATCGAGACCGACAATGGTTTGCAGTTGATAGACTGGGAGTTCGGCGCGGCAGGGAACCCGTGCTTCGATCTGGCGGTGGTCTGCCGTCATGCTGTTTTGCCCGATGAGCTGGTCACTCTGCTCATTAATCGCTGGTCTGACCGAACCGGAGCGGCCAATACAGAGGCAAAAGTGGTGCTCTGGGGCCGGTATTATGATGCTTTGCTCGCTTTATGGTATTTGCTCTTGCAACATCGTGGGGTTGCAGACTCCGGGCAACGCGCTCATTTGCAGCGTTTACTGAATAATTTTTAGTATTAATTACATCCACTTACCCCGTTTCAGCGAAATGTTAGCAGTGATTCCAGCGCTCTTGCGTTGCTATACAGCAATGGTGCTGGTTGTAAGTCTTTGAAGTTAGTTAAAAATTAATTATTTTTAGGCCAAAGTGATAGAATGCGCGGCTTGCTTGTCATACAAGGATGTGAGGCAAAATAAAATGCTGCACAGCGTTCAGTATTGCGTTGTTGGTCACATTTCTTAGCCTGCGAAAGTCCTATACTCGTTATGTCAGAAGAGCAGTAAAAACGGTACGCGGACACACTATTATTGCAGGCGATTTTTACAGGGAACAGACGTCAGTCTGAAACAGAGTTTCGAAACATGGCACAGGAAATTAAAAGTTTTGGTGATCACGTTGCAGGTTTTCTGCGACATATCAAGCTCGCTATAGCGACGTTCGCAGCTATCACTGTTATCGGTGTAGTTGTGGCTATGTCGTTGCCGGATATGTACAAGTCTTCGGCAATGATCATGATCGAAGAGCCGGAGATTCCCGAGGCTCTGGTCCGCACTACTGTAACGGTATATGCGACTAAACAAATTAGTGCTCTGAATGAGCGCATTATGACTACGAGCAACCTGGTAGGTATTATCGAAAAGTTCGATCTCTATCCGCGCGAGCGTGAAGATACGCCTACACGTTTGTTGGCTCGTCAGGTGCGTCAACGCATCAAAATTAATTTCATTAACTCCGAAGCTATGACACCCCAGGGTGCTTCGAGGCCATTCGTTGCGGCCTTCATGATTTCGTTTGAAGATGAAGAACCGGAGAAAGCTCAGCAGGTTGTAAACGAACTCGTTTCTCTTTACATGGCAGAGAATCTGAAAGCTCGTACCGAGCAGACCGCAGAAACTAAAGATTTTATCGATTCCGAGGTTGAGAAACTGGACTCGGTGGTTGCCGAGTTGGAACAACAGTTAGCCCGCTTTAAAGAAGACAATGCTGACAGCCTGCCTTCATTGAATATGCTTAACCTGCAGATGATGCAGCGTATTGATGCCAGTCTTATGGAAGTTGAACGCCGTATCTTCAGTATTGAAGAAAACCGCATCAACATTGAGGCTCAGCTGGCCACCGTTGACCGGAATCAGCCTTTAATGCTGCCGGATGGCCAGATGGTTGTGGGACCGGCCGATCAGCTCAAAGCGCTGCAAACCCAGCTTACGATGATGGAAGGTCGTTACAGCGATAGTCACCCTGATGTAGTTAAGGTTCGTGCTGATATGGCGGCACTTCAGGAGCGATTTGGTCTGAATATGGAGCCGGCCAAACTGGACGATCAAATTGTCGCTGCACGCGCCCGACTTGCAGTGGCTAAAGAAAATTATGGCAGCTCTCATCCTGATGTTCTGACTGCGCAAAATGAACTGGCTGAACTTGAAGCCAGTCGGCAGTTTTATCAGGAGCTGACATCTGCCGACTTCACCGACCCTGACAACCCTGCCTATATTCAGCTGCAGTCACAGCTTGAATCTTTGGATGTTGATGAACAAGCGTTAGTCAGTGAGCGCAATGCTTTGCGTGCTCAGCTGCTTGATTATGAACGTCGCCTGATGCGGACTCCGCAGGTCGAGCGTGAGATGGCTGCGTTGTCACGTGAATTGAACTCGGTTTCCAACCGTTACTGGGTGCTGCGCGATAAGCAGTTTGGCGCAGAAATGGGCCAGGAATTGGAGATGCAGTCGAAAGGTGAGCGCTTTACTTTGGTCGAGCCTGCTGATGTGCCGTTACGTCCGTTTGCACCTGATCGTTTGTCAATTATTTTGCTGTCAGTCCTCGTGGGGTTGGTGTTTGGTGTTGCTGTTACGCAGGTTGCTGACGCTCTCGACGACTCTATATACGGCTCCGGCGCCATCATATCGATTCAAGGCGCACCGCCACTTATAGAGGTTCCGGTTATGGATGTGCCGAACCAGGGTGGTGCTTTGCATGGACTCATGGCCAGGTTGCCCTCGTTATGGGTTGTGGCTGTTCCGGCAAGCCTCGTTGTGCTGCTGCTAGTGGTTCACTTCGTCGTTAAGCCGCTCGATGTACTGTTTTTCTCTGCCTTGCGGGCAGTGGGACTCTAAGGAACGTTTTTCATGGAACGAATTCGACAAGCTTTGGAACAGGCAACTATCGACCGGGAAAAGGCCGGCGTTAAGAAGCCTGCTGTCACCCCGCCGCCCGGCATTCAAGCCGGTGTTGTTCCGGCTGAGCCTGTGTCGCATCAGCGGCGTTCCACAAAAGTGCACCCCAGCGATGTGGTGTATTCCGAGACCCGTAGTATAGAAGTGTCGCGCCAGACCCTGATTGATAACAATTTGGTTGCCGGTATTCAAGGCCATGAATTGCAGGATACGTATCGTATTTTGCGCACGCAGATCATGAAAGAAATGCGTGCTAACAACTGGAATATGATTGCTGTGACCGGCCCGCATCAGGGGGCAGGTAAGACAACGACAGCAATCAATCTGGCGATAGCATTATCGATGGACGTGTCGCATACAGTGTTATTGGTCGATGCTGACTTACGTCGACCCAGCATTCACGAATACTTTGATTATCAGCCCGAAACCGGCCTGAGTGATCATTTGCAAAATGGCGCTCCTGTGAAGGATATGCTGTTTCATCCGCCAATTGACCGGCTGACAGTATTGCCCGGTCGTGAGCGTGTAGATAATTCAGCCGAATTGCTTGGTTCACCCCAGGCGGCAGATCTGGCACGGGAACTGAAAACCCGTTACGACGATCGCCTGATCGTGCTGGATTTGCCACCGATTTTGTCTTCGGATGATGTCACAATGAGTGACCAGTATATTGATTGTGTACTGATGGTTGCTGAAGCGGGTGTTACTAAACGTGCGGAACTTACTGAAGCGTTCCGTGTTTTGAAAGACATCCCGGTTATGGGAACCGTGCTGAATAAGATTCCGAAAAGAAAATTCAAAGCCCGTTACTAACACGTAAAAGGCGAACCTGCTGATATGTATGAGCAATTCTATGGAGTGACCGAGCGGCCGTTTGCTTTGCTGCCGGATCCTGCTTTTCTGTACCTGTCTCAGGATCACGGAATGGCACTTACTCTGTTGCGTTACAGTCTGGTTAACAAGCAGGGCTTTACGGTTATTACCGGTGAAGTCGGAGCCGGAAAGACAACGCTGATCAACCATCTTCTTGATGAAATGGCAGAGGATGTCACCGTTGGGTTAATCAATTTCACTCACAATGCTTTCGGTGAATTGTCCGAGTGGGTGCTGATGGCTTTTGGCCTTGAGTACCGCAATAAAAGCAAAGTTGAGATCTATGATGATTTCGTCAATTTCCTGATCGAAGAGTATCGTCAGGGCCGCCGGGTTGTGCTGGTTATCGATGAGGCTCAGAACATGGAGCCCCGGATGCTTGAAGAAGTCCGGATGTTGTCCAATGTGAATGCTCAGAAAGATTATCTGTTACATCTCATTCTGGTTGGCCAGCCAGAACTGCGCAGTATTTTGCAGAAACCAGAGCTGCGGCAGTTAACCCAGCGTATCTCCGTTTACTACCATATCGGTGAACTGTCTGAAGTAGAGGCCAAAGCTTATATGCATCATCGTTTGCAGGTTGTTGGCGGCAATCCTGAGCTGTTCGATGAGGCAGCTATTTCTATGATATGGCAGGAAGCCCACGGCGTTCCCCGCATCATTAATACCATTGCAGACCTCGCGATGGTTTACGGTTTTTCTGCCGGTCGTGAGCGTATTGGTGTTGAAACGGTCCAGGAAGTTCTGAAAGATCGCAGTAAGATGAGTCTGGTGCCAGGCAGCGATATGAGTGTTCCGGTGCCGGCTGCAGCAGAGACAGATCTTCCCGATCCGGTTTAAAGCCTGATGTCTGCCGCTACGGAAACCGCACCGGATCAAGTCGAAGTCGCGTCTTTAAGCGACTTTAATGATAACCCTGCGTTTCTTATTCCCAGCCCGATTGAAGTCTTTCTGTTGGTGGCGGCTGGTTGGGCGGGCGCCTGCTTTATGCTGATGGTTGCCAGCGACCGCATCATGCTACGCATTATGCGTTTTAGTTCAGTCGTGGCTAACCTCATCAGTGATATCGACCTGGTTACAGTCCTGCCTGTGTTAGTGGTTGGCGGACTGGCCGGTATCGGTTTTGCCTTCTGGGTTCTGTCCCGTTCTGACAAATGGTTTATCTCGGTTGTTTTTCTGGCCTTTGCCTTTGGTGATTGCACCTGGGTTCCACTGCACTATGTGGCTATGTACTTTAAGTATATGGCAATTGCTTATCTCGGTTCGTTCGGCGTTTTCTTTGTCTACCGGAACTGGAACCGCATACGGCAGCGTATTCACTGGCTAATGATTTTCTATCTGCTTTGGATGGCGTTTGTCGTCTATTTGTACGGTATGCGCACTAACGGCAACGTCCATGTAGCTATTCAGTTTGCAATCATTGTGGCCTTTTGTATCGGTTGGATGAGCAGGATCGACAATTACAAAAAGCTGATGGACTTTAATTTTACATTGGCCTATGTGGCTATCGCTGTGACCTGCCTGCACGCAATCAGTCCGCTTACCGGAGTGACTGTTTTTGCAGATGGTCGCTTTATTTCGATGTTTAGAAACGCCACAGGTTATTCGACAACCTACGCGCTGTTCGTGGTTTGCCTTATATGGCTGGCTCTTGCGCACCCCACCAAGGTCATGAGAAATGTGGCTACGGTGTTTGCCATCGCCGGCTTCGGCATGGTGCTGTTGTCGGGCACGCGTAATGCATCTGCGGCTGTAGTGTGCGCCATTATCCTATTAAGTATCACCTTCCGTTCGAAACTGATTTGGTATGCCTTGGGCATCGGCGGTTTTTTAGGTGCAGTTATTTTTCTTGTGTTGAGTAGTAGCACAACTGAAGTGACCTCCGAAGCCGGTCGTCTCGGGACTATTACGAATACCCGGCTGGATGTGTGGACCGCATACTTTTTCTCTATTTGGGATCACCCTTTTATCGGTTACGGTCCGGGTGGGCATAGCGGTGCGTTCTTCGGGGCAAAGGTTCAGGAGTTTGCCGATATCTACACCGGAATGGCGTTCGCACCTGCAGTGCATAACGCGATTCTGGCTCAGGCGGTGAGCTACGGCTTGGTCGGACTGGGGTTATTTTTGTCTATTTTTGTGTACGCTTTCTGGCATGCCAAAGATATTGTGCTTGATACCGAAAGACGTATTCCACAGGAATATAAAGTGGCGCTGGCGATGCCTCTTGCGATCCTTGTAACGCTGTTTCTTGAAGGGGCTTTTGAAGACAACTTCGGTACAACCCGGGGGTCCGTGGATTATCTGTTGTTCTATTCGACGGCTTTGTTGGTTGGTCTGTTCGCGAAGCGCTTTGGTAAAGATGCGGCTGAGCGGCTTGATGCAGATGCCAGCGAGTCCGTTAGTGGGGTTGCATCGCCCAGAAAATTGGTGCGAATCTAGTTGATCTGGCTTGCCGGCCGTAAAAGTTTGAAGCCTGTCGCATAACACGCTGAAACCCGTATATTTGGTCTTTTTCAGCATCTGAATTGCGATGGGATTAACGATTAGGTCCTGCGGATTGCTATACAATCCGTCGATCATAAAACATTAAATATGTCGGGAAATTGGAACGATATGAAGCAAATTCTTCAAGATCTGAGTAAGGGTGATACCAACGTAGTTGATGTGCCTCCACCCCGGTTATTGCCCGGTCATGTGTTGATTCGTACCAGCATGACCCTGATATCGGCCGGTACTGAACGTATGTTGGTTGAGTTCGGGCGTTCCAATTTTATTGATAAAGCGCGTTCGCAGCCGGATAAGGTACGTCAGGTACTGGATAAGGTTAAAACCGACGGGCTGGCACCCACGATCAGAGCTGTTAAGAATAAACTTGATCAGCCTTTACCGCTGGGTTACAGCAACGTCGGTACCGTGATTGCGGTGGGGGCGGGCGTTACCGATCTTGAAGTAGGCGATCGCGTGCTGTCCAACGGTAATCATGCCGAAATCGTCTGTGTGCCCAGAAACCTCTGCGCCAAAATTCCCGACAACGTCGATGATGAGTCAGCGAGCTTTACTGTCGTCAGTGCTATTGCTCTGCAAGGCATACGTCTGCTGAACCCGACCATTGGCGAAAATATTATTGTTACCGGCTTGGGTCTTATCGGACTGATTGCGGTGCAAATTCTGCGGGCTAACGGATGCAATGTATTGGGCGTGGACTTTAGTTCTGAACGCGTCGAACTCGCTCGTAAAATGGGAGCAGTTGGCGTTGACCTGTCTAAGGGCGAAGACCTGATGGCCGCAGCTAACAGCTTTTCCAATGGTCGCGGCGTAGATGGTGTTTTGCTTACAGCGGCGACCAAGAGTAATGAGCCTGTGCATCAAGCAGCCCAGGCCTGCAGGCAGCGTGGCCGCATCGTGCTGGTTGGCGTTACCGGTTTAAACCTGTCCCGCGATGACTTTTATGAGAAAGAATTGAGCTTCCAGGTTTCTTGTTCATACGGACCCGGGCGATATGACTCGAGTTACGAAGAACAGGGCAATGATTATCCAATCGGGTTTGTCCGATGGACCGAGCAAAGAAACTTTGAGGCCGTATTGCAGTTGCTGTCCAGTGGCAGTTTAGATATCGACGGCATGGTGTCGCATCGTTATGCGGTTGAAGATGCCAAGCAGGCTTATGATGTGCTGGCAAACGGCAACCCGATGGGTATCGTGTTGGAGTTTCCTCAGGCTGATGATGTTACAAAGCCGGTTACCGTTGAAGAACGCACAGTTGCTCTTGCCGGCGCGGAAGCATTGACAGCATCTGCCGGTAATATCGGCATGATCGGTTCCGGAAACTACGCATCACAAATACTTATCCCGGCTTTTAAGAGTGCCGGCGCGGGTCTGGTGAGTCTTTGCAGTTCAGGCGGCGTGAGCAGCGTTCATGCCGGTAACAAATTCGGCTTTCAGAATGCTACGACTGATCCTGAAGCATTAATCTCTGATGAGTCGGTCGATACTGTCGTTATTGCATCCCGTCACGACTCCCACGCGGCTTATGCTGCCAGTGCTATCCGTCAGGGTAAGCACGTTTTTGTTGAGAAACCTCTGGCTATTCAGCGCGAGCAAATGACTGAGGTGACCGACGCCTATGCGGAAGCAAAAGAGCGGGGCATAGTGCCGGCTCTGATGGTCGGCTATAACCGGCGTTTTTCTCCTTTAATTACCAAGATGAAGAGTCTGCTGGATGCCAAGCCTGATCCGAAGGTATTCGTTGTCACAATGAATGCCGGCGCTATTCCCGAAGACCATTGGGTCCATGATCCTGTTGAAGGTGGTGGCCGGATTATCGGTGAAGCCTGTCACTATGTAGATCTTTTGCGATTCCTTGTCGGGGCGCGTATTACCGGTGTGCAGGCTACCCAGATGGGTGCCGCTCCGGGAGTTGTGATTCGCGAAGATAAAGCCACCATTACGTTAAGCTTCGAAGATGGGTCTTTCGGCACAATTCATTATCTTGCCAATGGTCATCAATCGTTTCCGAAAGAGCGTGTCGAAGTATTCTGTGGGAACGGAATTCTGCAAATTGACAACTATCGCAGCATGAAGGGATTCGGCTGGCCCGGGTTCAGCAAGATGAAGCTGTCGAAACAGAATAAAGGTAATGGCGAATGTGCTGCGGCATTTATTTCGGCAGTGAAGTCGGGAGAAGCATCACCTATTCCTGTTGATGAAGTGTTCGAAGTGACTGAGCGATGCTTTGATATTGTGGAGCAGTTTAGTAAGGACGGCAGCAGCGACCTGTAGAGTTGCCGCAACATCGTGAACGGGGTTCCTCCATACAGCTTGAAACGCAATCCCGGACTGTACTTTCGTACGGTTCGTCACCTGAAGCTGTCACAGATATATTGGTTGGTTGTCCGGCGTTTATTGCCGTCGCCGAAGTTTGTTGCTGCGGAAGGTGTTTCGGCAGAATTTGAACTTAGTCACGGGAAGTGGCTTGGTGTACCTCAGCCGGTCGATAAACCGGACGAGTTTCGTTTTCTGAATGAATCTAAGTCATTTGATCCTGACGACATCGGGGCCCTCGACTGGGTGGCTGCTGATGAGAAAAAACTGTGGCGTTATAACCTTCACTACTTTGACTATCTGCACTGGGATGCTTTTCCGGATAGCACCAAGGATGCTTTGATTGATAGCTGGATAGATGCTTGTCCGCCTAAGCAGCCAATATCATGGGATCCGTATACAACGTCACTCCGTCTGGTTAACTGGATTAAGTACTTTCTTGCCAGAGACAGTAAAGAGCCGGTGCCGCAACACTGGTTGGACAGCTTGTTTAGTCAGGCAACCTGGCTGTCCCAAACCATGGAGTACCAAATTCTTGCCAATCATTTGGTTAAGAATGGCAAAGCCATGGTATTTGCCGGTTTGTTTTTTAAAGGTTCTGCGGCAGCAGATTTCTTGCAGTTGGGTTGCCGTGTCATGCTGGATCAACTGCGTGAGCAGTTTCTTGATGATGGTGCGCATTTCGAACGCAGTCCCATGTACCACCTTATCGTTCTGGAAGACTATCTGGACTTCATTAATCTGCTGCAGCACCAGCACCTACCCGTTTCTGAGGCCGATGCGAGGGATGCAGAAAAGCGCGTGGCAGGTGCCTTGCAATACATGTTTGATACCAGCGCCGGGGATGACCGAATTGCCCTGTTTAACGACTCGGCTTTTGGTATAGCGCCCGGTTTGCAGCAATTTGCTGATTATGGAAAAACCCTGTTTGATTATGTAAGTCCTTGCGCGACAGGCCAGGCCAATAGAGTGTATAAACCCGAGGCAGGCTATTTCGGCTATCGCAAAGGCGGTGACAGCTTTTTGATAGATTGCGGACCGGTAGGTCCGGATTATCAGCCGGGTCATGCTCATAGTGATACTCTGAGCTATGAATTGTGTATTGGGGGTCAGCGGCTTGTAGTTGATACCGGAACATACACCTATGAACTTTGTGAAAGGCGGTATGAAAACCGTCAGACCGCCGCGCACAACACTGTGCGGATAGATAAAGAAGAACAAACCGAAGTTTGGGACAGCTGGCGGGTTGGCCGGAGAGCATATCCTCAGGATGCACGTCTAAGTGACTGGGAGAATGGGACTCTGTGTTTCAGCGGCGCCCATGATGGTTATCTCAGGTTGCCAGGTGCTCCGCTGCATAAGCGGGAGGTCATTGTCGCTGAATCCGGGTCGTGGCAGATTGTCGACAGCATTACGGGCCAGGGGTGTCATGAGCTGGAAAGCTATATACATCTTCATCCGGATGTAACGCCTGAAAAGACCGGTGAGTTAGAATTTGAGCTGCGTGTTGACGGCTCAACGATTGCGTCGCTGACCATTGAAGAAGGCAGTGATGTATTTATTGAAGAGTCGTTCTGGTGCCCCGAATTCGGGGTGAAGCACGGCAACAAAGTAGTAGTGTTGAGGCAAACCAAAGATTTGCCGGCACGCATGGCTTATACGATCAGTAAGTCAGCATAATTTTAAGTGTGTTTTGTACTTTACAGGTGAAGTTTGAAGATACTGTTTTTAACTCATTATTTTTATCCGGAAGTTAACGCTCCGGCAGCCCGTACGCTCGAGCATTGCAGGGTATGGGTGGAGGCCGGTCACGAGGTTACCGTGGTGACCTGTGTGCCTAACCATCCGAAAGGGAAGATTTACCCGGGATATAAGAATGCGCTGTATCAATCGGAAGTGAAGGACGGTATTAAGGTTTACCGGTTGTTTACCTGGTTGGCACCGAACGCTGGTTTTGCAAAGCGTGTAGCCAATTTTCTGACTTATATGTTTATGAGTATTTTCGCCGCTCCATTTTTGCCGAAAGCAGATGTGGTTGTGTCGACTTCCCCGCAATTTTTTGCCGGTCTTGCCGGATATTTTGTGAGTCGCTTGAAGCGAGCCCGCTGGGTGCTGGAAATACGTGATCTTTGGCCTGAGTCGGCTATTGCCGTAGGTGCTATTAGTAACAAAAGGCTGGTTAAGGCCACTGAAGGCCTTGAGTCATTTATGTATCGCAAGGCCGATGCTGTTGTATCGGTAACCGATTCGTTTGTGCCTCATATTGCGGGGCGTGATGTTCCTGCCAGCCGTATTCATGTCATAAAGAACGGTGTGGATCTCGATTTCTATGATCCGGATGTCCCTCGTGATGAAGAGGCAGTGGATCCGCGATTAAAGGGCAAGTTTATTGCGGCCTATGTGGGTACTCATGGCATGGCTCATGCCTTGCACACGATCCTTGAGGCGGCTGAGTTGCTGCAGGGACGCGATGACATTGTGTTTCTGATGGTTGGTGATGGTGCCGAGAAAGAAAAGCTTACCAAGATGCATGCTGAAATGGGGTTGGATAACGTCGTAATGCTTGATCAAATGCCGAAGGACGCTATGCCGGCAATTTGGGCTGTAACCGATGCCAGTCTTGTATTGCTGAAGAACGCCGATTTATTCCGTACCGTATTGCCGTCAAAGATCGTTGAGAGTATGGCGATGCGTCGTCCTATTGTTCTGGGTGTAAGAGGGGAAGCTCAGGCGATGGTTGAATCGGCAGATGCGGGCATTTGTATTGAGCCTGAGAATGCCAGGGAACTGGCCGATGCGGTGGTTAAACTGGCGGATGACAGTGATCTGGGATCAGGATACGGCGTTGCCGGCAGAAGTTTTGTGGAGGCAAACTTTAATCGCAGGGAACTGGCGAAACGCCTGGAAAATATTTTACTCGGACTTAATGGGGAAAAGGTCGATTAAATGACAGAGAGTGCAGAAATTAGAACGGGTGACAGGGAGGCTTTTCCTGTATTGCCCTGGGTGGCTGCTGCAGTCATTTTTGCAGGCCTGTTCTTTTTGTTTCGTGATGGCCTCTGGCTCATGGAAAACTGGTGGTCCGAGAAGGAAGAATACAATCACGGTTACCTGATTCCTTTTGTAGCGGCGTATTTGTTCCTGCTGAAAGCAGACGACTTTTCCAAAGCCGGTTTGCAGGCATCCTGGTTCGGCGTTTTTGTGGTCGGCATGAGTTTGTTCGCCTATCTGTTAGGTGAATTGAGTGCCGTCTACACCATTATTCAATATGGTTTTTTGCTCGGCCTTTGGGGTGTTGTGCTAACTGTTTCCGGTTGGCGGGCTATGAAGGTGCTCTGGGTGCCGTTGCTGTATCTGGTATTCATGATCCCATTGCCCAACTTTCTGTACAACAATTTGTCGAGCGAACTACAGCTGATATCGTCTGAGATAGGTGTGTTTCTGGTGCGCTCGGCAGGAATCAGCGTTTATCTCGAGGGCAATGTAATTGACCTTGGTGATTTTCAATTGCAGGTTGTTGAGGCCTGCAGTGGTTTGCGCTATCTCTTCCCGTTGATGAGTTTTGGTTATCTCTGTGCGGCTATATACAACGGCAAGGTTTGGCACAAAGTATTTATCTTCCTGTCCAGTATCCCTCTTACTATTCTTATGAATAGTTTTCGTATCGGAGTGATCGGTATTCTGGTGGAGCATTACGGTATTTCGATGGCCCGTGGTTTTCTACATGACTTCGAGGGCTGGGTGATCTTTATGGCCTGCGTGGGGATTCTTTTTCTTGAAATGACCGCGTTTGCCGCATTTAGTAAGCGCAAGCTGATCGATGTGTTTGCAGTTGATGTGCCCCCGCTATCTGATTTCAAAGTATATCTGCCCCATGGCTCAGTGCCGGTTCAGGCCTGGGTAATCGCCGTTATGCTGGTCGGTGGTTCTATTTATTCGCTGACACTCAATTCTGAGAACGAGTTGGTTCCGGAGCGCTCTTCACTGAGTTCGTTCCCGCTGTTGTCAGGCGAATGGCGCGGCAGTGAAACTGCAATGGAGCAGCAGTTTGTCGACGAACTTAAATTCGATGATTACCTTCTGGCTAACTATTGGCGCCCTGCTGATCGATCAGCGATTAATCTGTATGTGGCGTACTATGATTCTCAGCGTAAAGGCGCTTCGATTCATTCGCCCAAAGCCTGTTTGCCGGGTGGTGGCTGGACGACAGAGAGTGATGGTATTTATATCGTTGAGAACGTAGGCCCGGATGGTGAGTCGCTTGCGGTGAATCGTGTTGTGATCGCCATGGGCGATGAGCGTCAGGTTGTGTACTACTGGTTTGAGCAGCGCGGACGCAATCTCACTAATGAGTATCTGGTTAAGTGGTATATGTTCTGGGACGCCTTAACGATCAATCGCACTGACGGTGCTTTAGTTCGTGTGACTACCGGACTGCCCGACGTAGCCGATATTGATCAGGCGGATGAGCAAATGCAGGAATTCCTGCGTGAAATGTATCCGAAAATTAATTATTTCATCCCGCAGGAAAACACCCCTATGCGGGCAGTAACTGACTAGGCAGGAACAGGAATATGGCATCTCTAGTGCATTTGATCGCCGCAGCGCGCCCGAACTTTATGAAAGTGGCGCCTCTTTATCATGAGCTAAGTGCGGCTGACGACTTTGAAGTAAAGCTTGTACATACCGGGCAGCATTACGATGCCAATATGTCGGATGCGTTCTTTGAAGACCTTCGCCTGCCGAAGCCCGATTATTATCTCGAAGTTGGTAGTGGCACTCATGCCCAGCAAACCGGCAACGTGATGATTAAGTATGAAGAAGTCGCTATGGAAGCCAAACCCGATTGGGTTGTGGTAGTTGGCGATGTGAACTCGACTGCTGCAGTTGCCATGGTTTGCGCCAAGTTGCACATCCCGGTCGTTCATTTGGAAGCCGGGCTGCGTAGTGGCGACCGGACAATGCCCGAAGAGATCAATCGTTTAGTAACTGATTCCATCAGTGATCTGCTCTGGACGCCATCTCCCGATGGTGATGAGCACCTTGCCCATGAAGGTGTGCCGTCCTGGCGTGTAGAGCGCGTTGGAAACATCATGCTCGATTCATATGAGTTGATGCGGGACCGGATTGAAGCCGACACTACCATGTCAGACTTGGGGCTGGAGTCCAAGGGATATGCGGTCGTGACTTTGCACAGGCCGTCCAACGTAGACACCAAAGAAGCGCTGCAAATGCTTATAGGTGAAATCGCAAAGGCAGCCAAGTCGGTAGGGCTGGTGTTTCCGATTCACCCGCGTACCCGTGGCAACCTTGAGAAGTTCGATCTTATGGATGAGCTTGCGGCCATACCCGGCGTTAAGCTGATCGATC
>Ga0070729_10001334_pt1 | contig 39013 bp, 44 predicted proteins | sample tdDd472_FD_66725 | JGI IMG/M metagenome (GOLD analysis project Ga0070729, IMG submission 66725) | Marine sediment microbial communities from the Atlantic coast under amendment with organic carbon and nitrate - tdDd47.2 | ecosystem: Environmental > Aquatic > Marine > Coastal > Sediment | place...
CTGGACACACAGGTCCTCAAGCAACTCAACGAAGTGGCTGTGGATGGCCTGTGGCCCGATCTGACCATCGTTCTCGACATCGACCCTGAAATAGGTCTGAAACGCGCTATGCTACGCAATATCGAGGACGGTAAAGCCAAAGAGGAAGGCCGATTCGAGGCCGAACACATCTCATTCCACAACCGCATCCGTGAAGGCTATCTGACATGGGCCGCACTTAATCGCGACCGGATAAAAATTGTCAACGCAGCAGCGACACCAGAAGAGGTCTTTGACCGAATCAAAGTTGTTCTGGAAGACTATCAGCCCAAATCTTCCTGATTTGGTGTTTTTCACCAAAGAAAAACAGAATAGTACCTGAGTTTTCCAGACGATTCTGGTATGGTGCTCTCCATAGGCGTTTTTTCACGCCCGACAAACGCATTCAAGAACACCACAAGAATATGCCAGATATACAACGCCCTTCAACCGTCCGATTTCCGATTTCGGCCATCATCGATACCGGGAAATATCTTGCTGTTATGGGATCTATCGTCTGGTTGCTCACTTTGGGCACAGACCGCCTCGGCTATAACTGGCAGTGGTACAGAATCCCGAAATATCTCTGGCAATTCAATGAACAGGGGTTCACGTGGGGACCGCTCATGCAAGGCTTGGGGGTCACCTTCCAGATCACTGGTATCAGCATGATACTGATGCTTGTCATTGGCATCACCACGGCTTTGCTCAGAATGACGGACTCCTGGGCTGCCAAGGGTGTGGCTCGGGCTTACATGGAACTCATCCGTAACACCCCGCTCCTCATCCAGATCTTTTTCATCTACTTCGTGCTCGCACCTATTTTGGACATGTCCGCATTTTGGGCTGCGGTCATAGCTCTCAGCCTCTTCGAAGGGGCTTATGCCTCTGAAATATTCAGAGCAGGCATCATTTCCATCGATAAAGGGCAATGGGAGGCTGCCCAAAGCCTCGGCATGGCCCCATTCCCAATGTATCGCCATATTATTCTGCCTCAGGCTATTCGTCGCGTTCTGCCCCCCATGACAAGCCAGGCAGTCTCGCTGGTCAAAGACTCCGCCCTTGTCAGCACCATCGCCATCCTTGACCTGACTCAGCAGGGACGAATGATCGATGCCGAGACCTTTCTCACTTTTGAAATCTGGTTTACCATTGCCGCCATATATCTTGCCGTCACCCTGGCTCTGTCCGGCGTGGTGAAAATATTGAAACAACGGTCCAACGGCATCAAGCCATAACCTGAAACAGGAGCAAAGCATGACTATTTGGAGAGCCGTCAAAACCGGGGCCACCATCATGATCGCCATTTTGGGAGTGTCACACGTCACTTTTGCCCAAGAATCCTGCAAGTAACAGCAACATGTCTCAGGCACACGCCGGGACAAGGAGAACGCCATGAAAACCAACCGTTTCACGACTATTTTATCCACCGCCCTCCTGCTTGCATTCATGTTCGGATGCAGCCAGCAGCCCACACAACAAAAGGCAGACGCATCAACTCAGCCTCAGAGCAGCCAGCTTGACACAATTCTCAAGCGCGGTGTGCTCAAGGTCGGCTTCGACACATTCAAGCCTTGGGCCATGAAAGACAAAAGCGGTAACTACATCGGTTTTGAAATTGAAGTCGCCAAACGACTTGCCGCAGATATGGGCGTTGAAGTAGAATTCGTCCCCACCAAGTGGTCCGGCATTATTCCAGCCCTGCTGACCGGCAAGTTCGACATCATCATCGGTGGCATGTCCATTACCCCCCAACGCAACCTGAAAGTGAATTTCTCTATTCCTTACGAATATACAGGCATGTCTGTAATTGCGAGCAAGAAACTCGCCGCAGGACGGACCATGTCCTCTGAATTCAACAACCCGGCAACGACTGTGGCCGTACGCCTCGGCACCACTGCCGCTGAAATAACAAAGAACTTTCTGCCTCAAGCCAAGATTCTCTTCTTTGACGAAGAATCACAGACCATTCAGGAGCTGCTCAACGAACGGGTCCATGCCGTGGTCGCCTCCAATCCGCTACCCCTCAATCTGGCTAAAGAATACCCTGACAAGCTCTATCTGCCTTTCAAGGATGACTTCACAAGAGAACCCATCTCTTTTGCCATCAGAAAAGGAGATTTCGATTATCTGAACTGGTTAAACAATTGGGTCCTTGTCACCATGAGTACAGGATGGCTCCAGAATCGCTATGAGTACTGGTTCTACACCAACGATTGGGAAAATCAAATCCAGTAACCGAGTCGATTCATTGCAAAAAAAGCCTCTTAAACGCCGTAGATACATAACCCCGCTGGACACTGCCATTATGGCGGTGCTGGCGGGGATGTTCGGCTTTATTATTTTTAAAGCCGCCACAGGCCTCAATTATCACTGGAACTGGGCCGTTATTCCGCAATTCCTGCTCCGCTTCGATCAGGAAACGCAGTCATGGGTCCCCGGCCTGCTTTTGCACGGCCTTTTCACCACCATTCGCCTCAGTCTTTGGTCAGGGCTGCTGGCCGTCATCCTGGGTACATTCATCGGATTGTTCCGCGTCAGTCCAAGCCTATTCAGACGGCAAATTGCCACCACGTATGTCGGATTAATCCGCAACACTCCGCCTCTGGTACTCATTTTTGTTTTTTACTTCTTCATCGGCGACCAGATCATGACATTGCTTCATGTGGACGAAGCCATCTATGCCCTGTCGCCGGAGGCCAAAGAAATCCTCAGTTGGCTCTTCGGTCCGATGAATCGATTTTCACAATTCCTGTCTGCGCTCGTGACACTCACGCTCTTTGAAGCAGCCTATATCGCCGAGATCGTCCGTGCGGGCATCGAATCCATTGAACCGGGCCAATGGGAAGCCGCGTCTGGAACCGGCATGAGCCGGACCAAAGCCATGGCATATGTCATCCTTCCACAGGCCATACAACGCATGTTGCCAGCCTTGGCCGGACAGTTTATATCCATAATCAAGGACTCGGCCATTGTGTCCGTCATTTCCATTGAAGAACTGACTTTCCAGGCCCAACAACTCATGACAACGACATATCGAAGCTTTGAAATCTGGACGCTGGTCCTTGTCATGTACTTCATACTCACTTTCCTGTGCTCGCTGGCTGTCAGGAAATTGGAACTCGCACTAAAAAGAGATTAACAATGTTCAGATTCATCAAAGATTTTTTCAAAGGGATATTCGACGAAGAGCCAAAGGAAGCCCTTGCTCACGACCCCCCAAAAACTGAAAACACGTTTGATATGGAGGCGTTTCACATGAACGATATCAGGGTTTATGCACTTTCAACTTGTATTCATTGCAGAAATGCAAAGAAATACCTCGATGAATGCGGGGTAAAATATAAGTGTGTTCACGTCGATGAGTTGACCGGCGATGACCGGAAAAAAATAGTTCAAGAGATCAAAGAGCACAACCCGGCCGTATCCTTTCCCACCATCGTCATCAAGAACACAGTTGTTGTGGGATACCACAAGGACAAGATCGACGACGCCCTCAAGGGAGAATAATCATGGACGCGAAACAACTCTATGAGATGCTCAAAAAGGCTCAGGAGCCCAAAGGGTATTATTTCAATACGGACATGGATATGACCATGCCCCTGCTCGAAAGCCTGCTGACCAACAAAGAGCGCTTCGGCTACATGGCCTGTCCCTGTCGCCTGGCCAACGGAGAATTCGCAGCCGATAAAGACATCGTCTGCCCCTGCACATACCGCGATGAAGACGTCAAAGACTACGGCGCCTGCTTCTGCGCACTCTATGTCAGCAAGGAATACAATGATGGAATCATCGAAAAAGAGGTCGTGCCCGAACGCAGACCGCCTGAGAAGATTCTTTTTTAACCTGAATCCATAGAATCAAGAAAAGCCCTGTCGGATGACAGGGCTTTTTTATGTTCCAAATTGGATATTTTAAATGATGTCTTTAAGAATTCTCAAATGACGATTCCTGACTTCGGAAATGATATCCGATTTACCAGCCATCCTACCACCGGCATAGACGCCCAATTCAACAGTCTCACGAGAACGAAATCCCTTAAAATTAGTCTTCTTTTCCTTGATTTTCTTTCCCGTAACAAAAGATATGGATCGTTCATCTTCAATGTGTTCAGGCATCACGGTTGCCATGGTCACGGAAGAAATAATGATGAAAGTCTCTTCGGTCGCATAATTCCGAAGAACTTCAGTCAAAGCCGCACCAATCACCGTCCCTGCGGCCATACCTGTAACAGCATCTGCGGAACGCCCACCTTGGATTCCCGGTGTAGCTCCAGCCACTCCACCAATGGCCGCACCGAGGAAAGTGTATTCTGCGGGCAACATCTCCGTAACTTGGCCGAAGTACTTGACATTGACATCGAGCAAAATACCAAAATCACTCCCATTGGTAATTTCATACCCCACGTTGCTGTAGGAATCTTCGAGTTGTTGACGGAATGTATAAATATCCAATGCAGGATCACCCGTAGTATTACGGATACGCAGCTTCAATTTCTTGTTGCGAAACATGGCGGGGTCAGCGACAAATTCACCGTTCTTGACCGCACCATAAGAATAGCCGGTTTCTTCATCCTCAACTAATCGATACTTGTTTTTCTGAGTGGAGACACAGGAAGCCAAAATGGCGACAGCCACAATCAACAAGCCGAATTTTGCAATATTATTCATAATTACTTGCTCCCCTTTGATACCCTGATTCCATTTTGATCAAGGAACTTGAATACTTCCGCATAGTGAATTGAAAAGTTCAACCCTTGTGCATTGGTTCCTGAACTCGTAGTTACCTGACCCCAGTCATTCACGCCAACTACGTACTTTCCAAAAAAGACAGGACCGCCGGAGTTCCCGCCATTGGTTGCCGCATCGGTTTGGATATACAATACTTTCTTGTTAGAACTCAGAAAGTTTATAGGACGTGTTTTTCTAACCGTACTGATAACACCTCGAGAAATGGAAAACTCATACCCATTGGGATGCCCGATCACTTCCAGAGTCTTGCCCAACGGCAACGTGCGTTTATTATAAAAACACACTGGTTTGCCCCGCATGTCAGCTTGTATGAGAGCGAGATCAAGATGGGCATCACGTGCAATAACCCGCCCCATAGTCTCCCGCTGATCAAAGAGCTTCAACTGAACGTAATTTGCTTCCTCAACAACATGATAATTGGTGATAATCATATCACCGGTCACATAAAAACCGGTTCCCATACCTCGACCGGTATTACGAACCACGACAACACTGTCGAAACGCTTGTCAGAGTATTTATCGATCTCAAATTTTTCACTGTGATGCTTACGCTGGGCCAAACTCCGATCTTTGGTGAATGCTCGATGAATAGATTCCATGGAGGCATACCGTTTCCACTCCGAAGAACGGGTAGTAAACTGCTCCAAGAGATCGGACAAATTGACTGGAATTGACTCCATTTCATACCGAACGACATCTTCTTCAAGGACAGAAGTCTGAAGAAATTTCTCTTTATTGGGGTCGCTGTCTTCCATGGCGTAACATACTGTAAAAAAAGATTTTTCACTGACATCAAAAGTATCCTTGAAATAAATCTTCTTACGCTTGTCGATGACATAATAATTCACAGTGGCGAACTTGTAGATGTCCATGTGCGCCTTGGTAATGGGATACGGCTGATAATTCGCGACCGAAATATGCTTCGGTGTAGTTCTCATTTTCTCCTTGGCCGCATCATACCGCTTGCCAGTATTCTCAATCAAATCCTTCTTTTTGCCTTCCTCGTCCCAATGAGCAAAAACATCGACAGCCCAACTGGTGGTCGTCTTAGACTGTGCAGCATGATGTTGCACTGAAGCGGCTTCGATCTCAGCCCTTGCAATTTCGTACTCAGGATTAATTTCCTGCCCGTAAGAGGCGACGTATGTAGAAGAAATAGTTTCGTTTTCTTCAACCACCCGTTTAGCCTTGGAAACGGCCATGTTGACCAGAATCAAAATGTCGGCATTCTTGACAGCACTATGGGCAAAAGCCTTCCGCATGCTTGCCTTTGAAGCCGCAAACGGCATGTCCAACTTAATGTCGATACCGAAATCTAGGGCCTTGTCCTTGATCAAGTCAGGACTTGTAACTTGCAAAAAAGCAATTTTAATACCTGGTATGGACTGCAAATCAAGGCCTGCGGCTCTGGTCTTTTCATATGCGAGCAGGATGTCCTTCAAGTCGGCATTCTTTCCCTTGGGACACAACGACAGAAAATAATTCTGCGCCACTTTATTCCGTGCAGATGACGGAAGGTCCGCACCGTATATTGCCATAAAAGCATCTTTATCAGTGGCCTTCATATTCGAAAGAGCTTTGCTCCAGACGGATTCATTCTCTTCAAGAAAAGAAACTTTATTGAGTTGTACAGGATATTTCGCAAAGAAATTCTTACCATTACTCAAATCATAGTCTTCAAAAATCTCGGAAGCATCTGCTCTTATCTCTTTTTCCTTAGTCTGCAACGCCTGTAAGGCTTGGCTATATACTACCGGTCGGTATCTCGGATATTTGAATATTGCGAGCTGGCCAAGCTCATCCAATTTTTGACAAATCTTCGAAATGGAACCCTTCACACCTTCCCAATCGGAGTATGGCACCGGCCACTGCAAGGCATGAATTTGTTCATTTATTGTCTGAACTTGAGGAGAATACGTATAATCGAGTGCTGCAGACAACCTATCAAGGACTTTTTTTGTGTCAGGTTCGGCCACAGAACCTGCAAAATAGGCCTCATTTTCAACAACGATATCTGACGCTTTGATGATTTCCCCTTGGTCAAGCAGGACCTCGACTTTCTCTGTGAGCGAATCCGAGGAGTCCCCCAACCTGCCAAGATTAGGAGATTTACAGGCTGACAATAAAAAAGCCGCACACAGCAACAACAATGCAGCTCCACGAAGACGACGCATAAAAACCTCTCTTGAGCACCCGGAAAATTAATTATTCAATACAGAAAAGCTCCATCCCATGAGAGCAAACAGGTGTTTGATAAGGCAATAAAAAAACAAAAGCAACATTGATATTTATTAACAACTTTTAAACTCACAAAAAAAATCCCCACTCTAATGAGTGGGGATTTTATACTGCAATTTCAGACCACTTAACTCTGAGACTTCATTAAAGCCATATCCAGATCTTCTATAATATCCTCAATGTCCTCCAACCCAACAGAAATGCGAATCAGGTCCGGCGGCACCCCTGCGGCCAACTGCTCTTCCGGAGAGGATTGTCCATGTGTTGTGGATGCCGGATGAATGACCAACGTTTTGGCATCCAGAATGTTAGCCAGATGAGAACACATCTCGACTGAATCAATAAACTTGCGCCCGGCCTCAAGTCCTCCCTTGACGCCGAAACCGAAAACAGCACCCGGCCCGAGAGGGAAGGTATTCTTGGCCCGATCATGATCAAGATGATTCGAAAGACCTGCGTAGTTGACCCATTCCACAGCATAGTGCGTGTCCAGGAACTCAGCCACTTTCTGAGCGTTCTCACAATGTTGCCGCGCACGAATCGGCAGGGTTTCCATACCTTGAAGAATGAGAAAACTGTTATGCGGCGAAATGGTCGCACCAGTATCGCGAAGCAATCCTATACGCACTTTGGCGGTAAATGCCGGGCAGGGTTCTCCAGCAGCTCCACCGAGCGCTTCCCACAAATTAACATTGTTATATGTTGGATCAGGCGCGGCTATCTCGGGATATTTCCCACCCTTGCCCCAGTCAAAACCACCCTTTTCAACAATGGCTCCGCCCATGGCAACACCATGGCCGCCAATGATTTTCGTCAGAGAATGCACAACAATATCACACCCGAAATCAAAGGGATTGAAAACAGGCGGCGGTGCAACAGTAGAATCAAGGACGAATGGTAGGCCGTGCCTGTGGGCCACATCGGCAATGCCAAGGAGGTCATCCACATTACAACGAGGATTACCAATGGATTCGCTGTAAACCAGACGAGTATTCTCATCAATGGCGGCTTCGAAATTGGCCGGATCACTGGAATCAACGAATCGAGCCTCAATGCCAAACCGTTTTAACGTGTACTCGAACAACGTTTGAGTTCCGCCGTAAAGGTTGGACCCGGTGACAAAATTCTGACCAGCGGAACAAATGGTGGTGACCGCATAAAAGATAGCTGCCATTCCTGAAGCCACAGCAACAGCCCCTACCCCGCCATGAAGTTCGGCAAGCCGTTTTTCCATGACATCCGTGGTTGGATTGTTGAGCCGAGTGTAAATATATCCTGATTCTTTCAGGGAAAAAAGATCGGCGGCATGCTGCGTATCACGGAACATATACGCCGTTGTCTGATAAATAGGCACCGCCCGCGAACCGGTCTCTCTGTCCGGAGTATGCCCCGCGTGCAAGGCTATTGTCTGTGGTCCGTATTTTTTTTCAGTCATGGTCACTACCTCCTGTATGCCGTCTTCAAATCACAGTGCGATAAAGCGCTTAAATTGGCAACACCCAGTCATGTGAGAAAACAATATTCTTGGAAAACAAAATAATGGAATGACATTTGCTTAAAAAAATTCAAAGAACATTTTTCTGACACACACCCAAGTCACTGTAAAAACGTTTCATTTTTTTCGCTAACTATTGGGGTCAGCGAAAATCCCCCGTCCCGGAATTGAGCAGACCGGGGCGGGGATCATTTTTTTAAGCCAACGGCTTCGATCCATACCCTAAAAGCTTCCTGCGCACGCACGCCATAAGCTTCTTTGCGAAGTTTCTTCTTCATCTTCTTTTTCAAGCCGGGCATAAGACCAAAATTGACATTAGACGGCTGAAATTGCTTACTTGGAACAGTCCTGAGATGCCCAAGCAAGGCTCCCAATGCAGTTTCCACTGGTGGTTCAACGATTGCATTTCCGTTAACACGCTGACCAAGTGACAGACCGAGCCAGAGGCCACAGGCTGCGGACTCCAGATACCCTTCCACTCCAGTAATCTGCCCTGCGAGATAAAAGCCGGGCTTGTTCTTGAGTTGTAGCGTCTCATCCAAGACTTGCGGTGCATTGACATATGTATTGCGATGAATGGAACCAAGACGCAAAAACTCCGCCTGCTCCAAACCTGGGATCATCCTGAAGACCCGTTTTTGTTCCGGGTATTTGAGCTTGGTCTGAAATCCCACTAAATTGAAAGCAGTCTTGTCCTTGTTCTCTGTACGTAACTGGACAATGGCAAAAGGACGTTCCCCGGTCTTGGGGTCTACGAACCCCACAGGCTTGAGCGGGCCAAAGGCCAAGGTCATCTCACCGCGCTCGGCCATGGCTTCCACAGGCAGACAGCCTTCAAAATGAATTTCCTTCTCAAAATCCCTCGGCTGAACCTTTTCCCCAGCAATCAAAGCCGCGACAAACGCCTTGTACTCGTCCTCATTCATGGGACAATTCAGATAATCATCATCCTCGGGCTTCCACCGAGAGCCCCAAAAGGCTTTATCAAAATCTACGGAGTCACGGGAAATGATCGGCGCAATGGCATCATAAAAGTACAATCGCTCGTCACCCACCGCGTCCATCAGGCTTTCGGTCAATTCGGCACTCGCCAAAGGACCTGCGGCAATGATCACTGCATCGTGGCCCTGCAGTTCTGCGGCATCAAGCGAGCGTACTTCCTGATGAATAACCGTGATCTTCTCGTGATTTTCTATCTTGTTCGTGATGTATTCGGAAAACAGCGTCCGATCCACGGCCAACGCCCCACCCGCCGGAACTTGCGTGGCAAAGGCGGCTTCCATAATCAGGCTGCCAAGGCTCGACATTTCCTCCTTAAGCAAACCGATAGCCGCAGCAGGACCGGTCGCGCGAAAGGAATTGGAGCAAATGAGTTCAGCCAAACCGTCTTCGCTGTGGGCCTCGGACCGTTTGCCGGGCTTCATTTCATATAGCGTGACCGCAATTCCGGCCTCGGCCAACTGCCAGGCGCACTCGGTTCCGGCCAGTCCGCCACCAACTATTGCCACATGTGCCATTTCATATCCCCGATATCGTTTACGTTCGCCGCAATATGCCGTATAGATGGCCAAACGGAGAACCGTGGAATTCAAAAGATGACCAAGCCTCTTCTGGACATAGACAAGCTCACGACCTGCTTTTCCTCGCACCAAGGCATAGCCAAGGCGGTGGATACCGTCAGCCTTTCCTTTATGCAAGGAGAAACCCTGGCTATCGTGGGCGAATCAGGCTGCGGAAAAACAGTGCTCGCCCTTTCCATTCTCGGTCTTATACCCGATCCGCCGGGCCGCGTCACCGAAGGACGCATTCTTTACCGAGGTGAAGACCTGCTCGACATGTCTGAGACAGAACTCATGCAGGTCAGAGGCAACCACATTTCCATGATCTTTCAAGAACCTATGACCGCACTCAATCCGGTCTTTCGGGTGGATGATCAAATAGCTGAACCTCTTCGCCTGCATCAAGGATTCTCCAAAAACGAGGCCCTCGACAAAGCCGTAAACGCTTTGGACATGGTGGGTATTCCCAATCCGACAGCCATAGCCAAATCATATCCGCACGAACTGTCCGGTGGCATGCGCCAGCGAGTAATGATCGCCATGGCACTCGCCTGCAACCCGGATATTCTCATCGCCGACGAGCCAACGACAGCGTTGGACGTAACTATTCAGGCTCAGATCATTGATCTCATGAATGACCTCAAGAGTCGTATGGGCGGCTCACTCATGCTCATCACTCATGACCTGGGCGTTGTTGCTCGCATGGCCCAACGGGTCGCCGTCATGTATTCAGGCAAAATAGTTGAACTCTCCGATGTGAATAGTCTGTATGCCAACCCATTGCATCCATATACGCAAGGGCTTCTGGCCTCCGTACCGACTCTGGGAGACACCCAACGGCTGAACCCCATTCCCGGTATTGTTCCGAGCATATTCAACCGGCCACAAGGATGCCGATTCCACCCACGATGCCCCAAGGCATATCAAAAATGTTCTCTCATGCTTCCGCCCCTTTTTGAACCGGAACCAGGCCGCACCGTACGCTGCTGGCTCTATGAAGAGTAAAGGAAACGCCATGCCACCGCTTCTCGAACTCATCAACGTCACTAAACATTTCAAGGTCACCAGTGGACTGTTGGGGCTTCAATCTGGCCTTGTCCGCGCAGTGGATGGCGTGAGCCTACATGTCAACAAAGGGGAAACTCTGGGGCTAGTGGGTGAATCCGGATGCGGCAAATCCACGCTGGCAAAATGCATCATGGGACTGGAACCTGTCACGAGTGGCGAAGTCCTCTTCGACAACAAAGCTCTCTCGACGTGGGATGAAAAATCCCTGCGCAGCAAGATACAGATGATCTTTCAAGATCCATATTCTTCCCTCAATCCGCGCCAAAAAATCAACTCCATCATCCGCGAAGGACTGGACATTCATAATATTGGCACCAAGGGCGAGAGGCAGGAAAAGGTCAATGGTCTTCTCCAGTTGGTCGGGCTCATGCCAGAACACGGCCTGCGGTATCCTCATGAATTTTCAGGCGGACAACGACAACGTGTGGCTGTAGCCCGTACGCTCGCCCTTGACCCAAAGCTCATCGTCTGCGACGAGCCGGTGTCGGCCCTCGACGTATCCGTACAGGCTCAGGTCCTCGGCCTGCTCAAGGATTTGCAGACACAGTTCGGCCTGACCTACATTTTCATCTCGCACGACCTATCAGTCGTCAGCCACATATCTGATAACGTGGCTGTCATGTATCTTGGCCGCATCATGGAAATCGGCCCGAGCAAAACGCTTTTTGATTCGCCCAAACATCCGTACACGCAAGCTCTTTTGTCTGCCGTACTCCTCCCTGACCCGACCAATCAACCGGAACGAATTACCTTGAGCGGGGATCTGCCCAGCCCAATGAATCCACCCACCGGTTGCCCATTCCACCCACGTTGTCCCCATGCATTCGACAAATGTAAAAACGGACGCCCGGAACTCATAAATGGCGAATCCGACACCAAGGTCGCATGCTGGCTGCACAACGCCTAACATCTGTACGGACCCTAGAAGCCTGAATCTGTATCTGGACCGTGTCGGTCTGTTCGGGCAATATCTCGCGACAAACCCATTATCTCAAGGAAAAGAACATGATAACTCGAGAAGAAGCCTTTGAACTGTTGAAAGAACACAACACTGAATCCAATCTCATAAACCACGCTCTGGAATCCGAAGCCGTCATGCGCGGCCTTGCTGCCAAACTGGAACAGGATGAAGAACTCTGGGGCATCACCGGCCTGCTCCACGATCTCGACTACACTGTCACCAAAGAAGTTCATGATCGCCATGGGCTGGACAGCGCAGACCTGCTTGAAGGGAAACTGCCTGAAGAAGCTCTCGCTGCCATCCGCCGCCATGCATATGAGATGAACGGTTCTGATGAACCGGAAACCGAATTCGACTATGCCCTGCGCTGCGGCGAAACCGTAACCGGTCTTGTGCATGCAGGTGCATTGGTACGCCCCACCAAGATCGAAGGCATGAAACCCAAAAGCCTGAAAAAGAAGATGAAAGACAAAGCTTTCGCCGCCAGTGTCAACCGCGACTGTATCCGCGAGTGCGACAAAATAGGTCTGGAACTGGGAGAATTCCTCCAGATCGCCATAGCCTCGGTCACTGCTATAGCTCCCGAAGTCGGCCTGATTGCGGAATAATTTCCTGCAACCGGCAGCGTCGTGAGGCGTTGCCGGTTGCACGATTCCCGGTTTTATACTACTCCTCGTTTCCTGACTGAATTTCTCTGATTTTCAGAGAACAAGGAAGTAAACGTGGCCGCAATTACTGAACATTTCGCCTCAGGCGATTCATTCATTCACCGGATTGATCCCCGCATCCGATTGATATGCGGCGCACTCGTAACCATACCGCTGGCAGTCTTGAATTCCCAACCGCCTGCTTTGCTCGGGCTCGTCTTTGGCGCACTGCTCGTTCTCATGGCGCGACTAAACCTCACTCAAGTCCTCAAACGATTCATGGTCGTCAACGCCTTCATTCTCTTTCTCTGGGTCTTTTTACCCTTTTCCCTACCCGGTAACACCCTTTGGTCCATCGGGCCGTTTAACGCCACGACACAGGGAATAAACCTGGCACTGCTCATCACTATCAAGTCCAATGCCATCGTTATGACACTCATGGCACTCATGGGCACCATTTCCGTCCAGAACCTCGGCCCGGCTATCCAGCAACTCGGCATGCATCACAAGCTGTGCCACATACTTTTGTTCACCTATCGCTATATTTTCGTAATCCATCAGGAATACATGACCATGCGCACGGCCATGCAGGCCCGTGGCTTCAAACCCAGAACAGATTCGCACACGTACCGCTCATATGCATGGCTCGTGGGTATGTTGCTGGTCAAAAGTTGGGATCGAGCCGAACGCGTACAGGGGGCCATGCGCTGCCGTGGTTTTCATGGCCGCTTCTATTCTCTGACCAAATTTTCGACCAAACCGACGGACTTTATTTTCCTGGCGGTTTGCCTACTTTTCGCCGCACGCATCATTCAACTGGGATTCTTTCCCGGAGTATTACCATGACTCATGCGATAATCGAGCTGAAGGACGTCAGCTACGCATTTCCTAACCGGGGCAATGCTCTGGATAAATTAAACTTTCACTTGCACCACGGCGAAAAGCTCGGCCTATTTGGACCTAACGGCGCAGGTAAGACCACGATGCTACATATTCTCATGGGATTGATCACACCGGATCAGGGGACAGTGGAACTCTTCGGTATCCCCATGACCGAATCCAAGATTTTTGATGAAGCACGATTGAAAATCGGCTTCCTGTTCCAACACTCTGACGACCAGCTTTTCTGCCCTACCGTACTTGATGACGTAGCGTTCGGACCGCTGAATCAGGGATTGTCCAAAGAAAAAGCTGCTGAACGGGCGAGAGAAGCGTTGGCCGTTGTGGGATTATCGGAATTCGAAGAGAGGATTCCTCACCGAATGTCTGGCGGAGAAAAGAAACTCGTAGCGCTGGCAACAATACTCGCCATGCGCCCGGAAGTGCTTGTCCTAGATGAACCGACCACGGGATTATCACCCGAAGCAAAGGATAGGCTGATCAAAATATTACAAGGATTAGACATGGCACGGCTGGTCGTTTCGCACGATCCTGATTTTCTTGCCGCAACAACGGACCGCCTCATCGCCATGCGAGATGGTCGTATCAGACCTGGAGAACTCAAACCCCACACTCATGTTCATGTGCATGAAGAAGGCGATGTGCCTCATCAGCACTAAGACAACATTTCTAACAGGCCGTAGCACAGACCTTTTTGATTTTCTTGCGCAATTGGTCTGCACTAAAAGGCTTGACGATATAATTCGATACCCCCAACTTCACTGCAGCCATAACGTTCTCCTGAAAGGACTCGGCAGTAACCATGATAAAGGGAACGCACTTGTATTCCTCACTGCCGCGCACTAAAGCCAGAAAATCCTCGCCGGACATTTTAGGCATCTTGTGATCAGACAGGATGAGATCAATTGAATCATTTTGCACGATCTCCCAGGCAGTATCCCCATCATCAGCCGTCACCACATTTTTCAAGCCGATATCCTTCAAAGAGGTTTTAAGAATTCGACGCATGGTGCTGGAATCATCCACCACGAGGATGCGCATACTAGTATCAATTGTCGGTTCATTCATAACAATTTCTTCTTTTAATATTCACAAGATACGTTTCTTGGTTCCATCTCGTTCACACAGAGATAAAAGTATACAATAAGCGTGCACCCTCTGCAATCTATTTGAAAAAGCATAAAACGAAATGAAATCACTGCATGCCCTCTTGGCAACCGTGAATAAAGACCTATTATCTTGAACAACTCGTCAAACCCGACACGCCTTAAACCTAATACTGAACAATGTCCGACACACTCACTACAAACATGTCACGCGCGCCGTACCGCACCATCTGGAATCTGGCCTGGCCCCAGCTCCTGATGATGCTCTTTCACTTTCTCATCGGCATGACTGACGTATGGGTTGCCGGACACATCAACCGAGAAGTTCAGGCGTCTCTCGGCATCATATCCCAATCATTCTTTCTTTTGCTGGTTGTTGCCATGGCCATCGCCAACGGTGCTGTGGCTGCAATCAGCCAATCATTGGGAGCCGGTCTTATCCGACGAGTCAAACGCTATGTAGGACTCTGCATTCTGCTGGCTGCCGTTCTGGGCGGTGCATTCCTTATCATCGGCCTACCCTTGAAAAATGTCATGTTGGCCGCCCTGCAAATTCCAACGGAAATGCGCTCAACCACTGAATATTTCCTCACAATCTACCTTATCATGCTGCCATCCTACTATATGCTCATGATAACCAACGCCATATTCCGGGCACGTAAGCAGGTCATGTACCCCCTGTACTCCATGATTATTGTTACCATCCTGAACACCGTCCTCGACCTCGGCTTGGGGCTTGGGTGGTTTGGTATGCCCAATATAGGTTTCAAAGGACTTGCCTGGGCGACCTTTGTATCCATAACGGCCGGTATGCTGCTCAATGTTATGATTCTTGCCAAACACGGCTTGCTCAAGCTGGAAAGCTTTGCCCCATGGCGCTGGATGAAACGGGCAATGCCCTATCTGGCAAAAGTCGCATGGCCATCAGGACTTATGCAAATAGTATGGCATTCCGGCTACATGGTTCTCTACATCATAACAGCAAGCCTTCCCTGGGACGCCGTGGATGCCTTGGCTGGTATGGCTATCGGCCTACGCATTGAGGCCCTGCTCTTTCTCCCGGCCTTTGCCTTCAACATGACCGCGAGTATTCTCATCGGCCATTATCTCGGAGCAAGACAACCCGAGGAAGCCAAAAAATTCGGTTTTCGAATCTTAAGAATAGGCCTCATATCGATCACACTTTTTTCTTTTGTCGTCTGGCAATTCATGGAGCCATGGGTTGGCCTGTTAACCCGTGATGCGGCTGTTGCTGCTCAAGCCATGAGCTATCTCAAATGGAACGTACTCGCCATTCCCTTCACTCTGACCAGTATGATTCTGGCCGGAGCTCTTAATGGAGCCGGAGCGACGATGTACAACATGTTCATCATGGGCGCGGCAACATGGGGCCTCAGGCTCCCTCTTGCATATGGCCTCGGTCACGTCTTGATGAAAGACGCCGAAGGCATTTGGATAGCCATGCTCTGCTCACAAATTGTTCAGGCTTCAATCCTTCTCTACTTCTTCACCTTCAAAAACTGGCAACGTTTCGCTATGATCAAGAAACGAAACAACCACAACGGACGCTAAAGGATATACATGCCTCTGAATTTCGAACCGATTAGCCTGGACCGGCAAAAAGAATATCACGCCTGCCTCACAGGCTGCCCACAACTATTGACCAGCGATTTTTCCTTTGCCAACGTCTTTGGCTGGGCTGAACATTATGGTTTGGAATGGGCCTTCCACAAAGACCTGTGCTTCATCCGCCAGACCAAACCGGAAACTATTTTCTGGGCACCGATCGGACCTTGGGAAACATATGACTGGGCCAACTGCAAAACCATGCACGAAAGCGGGAAATTCACCCGCGTACCCGAGGCTCTGACACGACTGTGGTCCGTGGCATACGGTAATAACATTCTCATCGAAGAAAGCCGCGAACACTGGGATTATATCTACTCGGTCGAAGACCTGATTGCACTCAAGGGTAAGAAATTCCACAAGAAAAAGAATTTGCTCAACCAGTTCAAAAAAAACTACATTTATACTTACGAATCCATGGCTCCAGAGTGCGTGGAAGAAGTCCTTGAAATGCAGGACGAATGGTACAAATGGTACGAGGAAAACAATCCTTCAGAAGCTCTCAAAGCTGAAAACCACGCCATTACCCGCGTTCTGCACAACTTCGACCAAATAGATGGCCTCACAGGTGCCACCCTGCGCGTAGAAGGCAAGGTCATTGCTTATACCGTGGCGGAACCACTATGCGAAGACTCCATTGTCATCCACTTCGAGAAAGGCGACATCAGGTACAAGGGTGTGTACCAGGCCATCAACCAGATGTTTCTGGAACACGACGGAGCAGGATTCACCAACGTCAACCGTGAGCAAGACTTGGGTGACGAAGGACTGCGCAAGGCTAAATTGTCTTATAATCCATCGTTTTTCCTGAAAAAATTTGAAACAACCCTGCTATAACAATGTCGATCCTGCTCTCTTCCGAACCTCGCAAACGGCTGGTCGTTCTCGGCCTGGACGGGGTGCCTCTTAACCTTGCCCAACGCCTTGGCTTGAGCCTGCCTAACATCCGCAGACTCACAGAACAGGCGACCACTGTCCAAGCAGAGCTGCCGGAACTCTCACCCGTGAACTGGACAGCCTTCTTCACTGGTGAAGGGCCGGAAAAACACGGCATTTTCGGCTTTTCCCACATGGCCCCGCACACCTACCAACTGCGGATCAGCAACAGTCATGACGTGGAGTGTCCAACCATTTTCGACCGTCTCGGTGAAAGCGACATCGTATCTCGTATCATCAATCTTCCGGGCACATACCCAGTGCGCCCCTTGCGTGGCATGTGTATATCCGGGTTCGTATCTCTCGACCTTGAAAAATCAGCTTACCCTACGTTTTTAAAAGAAAAAATACGATCAATTAACTACAAACTAGAAGCAGACACCAACAAGGGGCGCGATGATCTTGACTACCTGCTCGCAGAGTTGCGCACGACCCTCGACTCCCGTTTGAAAGCACTGGACATGCTCTGGCCCGACCTTGGCTGGGATCTATTCATTCATGTATTCACCGAGACCGACCGACTCTTTCACTTTTTCATGGACGCAGTACTTCACGAAGACCATCCGGCCCATTTTGAGTGCATGCGATTTCTCGCAGACTGGGATCACGCCATCGGCATTTTCCTTGAACGATATGATGCCCTTCCCGGCCCGAAGCGCCTAATGGTTCTGGCTGACCATGGCTTTGCTGAACTGAAAACCGAAGTATGCCTGAACACATGGTTGAAACAACAAGGGCTACTCTCGCTCACAGACACGCCTGCCGATGAATGGGATGCTTCAAAAATTTCTTCTGAATCCAAAGCATTCGCCCTTGATCCCGGACGCATATACATCCATTCAGCTGGACGCTTTGCCCGTGGACGCGTCACGAAACAGAATAAAATCAATTTACTCGACACCATCAAACAAGGTCTGCTCCAGTTAACATACAATGGAGAACCCGTTCTGAAAGCCGTACACGACAGGGATGAACTCTACCCCAACACGCAGTCGGATCAAGCACCCGACCTTGTTTGTGAGCCACACCCCGGATTCGATCTCAAAGCAAAATTCGATCGCAATGACATATTTGGTTTGCATGGACGAACAGGGACACATACGGTGGACGGAGCAATCTTTTCCGACACGGACGGCTCGCGCCCAAAACTGATGCGCGACATTGGCAACACCATACTCCAACACTTTGATATCAAGAAATAAATGAGCATAGACTTCGAGAACGAACTCAATGAGGCACAGCGCGAGGCAGTCCAGACCACCGAAGGCCCGGTACTGGTCATCGCCGGTGCTGGGTCCGGCAAGACACGCACCATCGTCTATAGGTTGGCCCACCTTGTGGAATCAGGCGTTGATCCCAGCCAAATCCTGCTCCTGACCTTCACCCGCAAGGCTGCTCAGGAAATGCTGAACCGCGCCGAAATGATCCTCGGCCGCTCTCTGCACGGCACGTCAGGCGGAACATTTCACTCATTCGCTTATGCAACTCTGCGCCAGAATGCCATGGACATCGGATTCGACAACGGGTTCACTCTCATGGACCGTGCCGACAGCGAAAACATATGCAAGGACGTCAAGGATGGCCTCAAGCTCGGCAAAGGGGACCGCTCCTACCCGAGAAAATCCACCCTGCTGGACATGATCACCAAGTCCCGCAACAAGGAATTGCCCATAGAAACCATCCTAGAGCGGGAAGCGTACCACCTGAACTCCTATCTGGATGATCTCAATGAAATTTCAGATGGCTACGCTCATTTCAAGCGGAACCATGCACTGATGGACTACGACGACCTTCTCTTTCTCGTAGACAAGCTGCTCACGGAGAATGAACCGCTACGCAACCAGCTCCAGACACGATACCGCTACATCATGGTGGACGAATATCAGGATACCAATCTGGTTCAGGCGCGCATCGTCAAGCATCTGGCCGGAGACAAGGGCAATGTCATGGCAGTGGGAGATGACGCCCAGTCCATTTACGCATTTCGTGGTGCAAATGTTGCCAACATTCTGGAATTTCCGAAAATTTTCAAAGACGCAAAAGTCATTCGCCTTGAAAAAAACTATCGATCTGTCCAGCCGATCCTTGATCTGACCAATGAAATTCTCAAGGGCGCAACAATTAAGTTCGACAAAAAGCTCTATTCTGACCTCAAGAGCAGTACTCTGCCTGAAGTGGTCCACCCGCTTAGCGACCAAAGTCAGGCGAAACTTGTAGTGGATCAAATTCTGGAATTTCGACGCAAATACTCTCTTCATGACGTGGCCGTACTCTTCAGGGCTGGCTATCAATCATTCCCGCTTGAAGTGGCCCTGACACGCATTGGCATCGACTACCAGAAATTCGGTGGCATCCGATTCCACGAAGCGGCTCACATCAAGGACGTGATGTCCTACCTTCGATTGGTGCTCAACCCGCACGACTTGCTGGCATGGCAACGCGCTCTGGATCATATCAAGGGTGTCGGCCCAAAGACCGTGGCGAAGATTTACAAATCCATCCATTCTCGCGACGACAAATATCTTGGCAAGATGACCAAAAAGCACGAACAACTTGGAGAACTCCTTGGAGAGCTCAATAAACTCCGTGCTATTCCGCCCAAGCCTTCCACTATTCTGGAATCCATTCTGGCCTTCTACCAACCGATACTCACCGAAAAATACCCGGACGACTATCCCAAACGTCAGGCAGGCTTGGAGCAACTCAGTCAAATTGCAGTCAACTACTCCGATATGGAGCAATTCCTTGGCGACCTCAGCCTGGATGGTGACCCGGAAGAAGAAAAACGCAAGGAAAACGCAGTGGTGCTCTCCACTGTCCATTCCGCCAAAGGACTGGAATGGTCTGCGGTTATCATCATCGACCTTGTTGAAGACAGGTTCCCATCCCGGAGAGCCATGCAGCGTGCCGAGGACCTGGAAGAAGAACGTCGTCTCATGTACGTGGCCTGTACCCGCGCCAAGAAATGCCTCAAACTCTTTGTACCAAGCTCGGTCTACAATAGGGCCAGCGGCATGTCAGAGCCGACCCTGCCCAGCCCATTTATCCTTGAATTGCCGGATACGGTCTTCGACAGGATGAACGAATCCTATGGAGGCGGACTGGAACAAAGACGAAAACGCGGCACGAGCGGCGCAACGCCTTTGTCACGACCAACGACCAGCGAACCGGACGCACCGACTACACCCAAATCCGATCCTTCCAAGCTCGGATTCTGCCGCCACAAAATTTTCGGCAAAGGGAAAATCATCGCCCACATCGAACCGAACAAGTATAGGGTCAATTTCCCGGGATTCGGCCTCAAGGTCATCATCGGGGACTACCTTGAACTCATCTAACATACTGAATTGCAGAGATATGAAATGAAAAGCGAAGCACAATTCCTTGAACTCATCGACACCCATTTCAAAGGGAACCATGACTTCGTCGCCCTTGGACGCGGTGACGACTGTGCAGTTCTGACCGGCGGAAAAGACTTCTGCGTCTCTTCCGATCTTTTTCTGGAAGACGTCCATTTCAGGCGCGATTATTTTTCCGCAGCCGACATCGGGTACAAGGCCCTGGCCGTGAATATCAGCGATATTGCAGCCATGGGAGCTAAACCTGTAGCCTTTACCATGGACCTCATGGTTCCCTCCACTCTGGATAACGAATTCTGGAACGACTTCTTCAAGTCCATGAGTATGTTAGCCCGCCAAAACGACATGGTACTGGCAGGCGGTGACCTCAGTAGAGCTGACAAACTCGGCGTATCGATTTCCATTTTCGGCGTGGCCGGTTCTACCGGATTTCTCAAACGCCAAAACTGTGCATACGGCGACATCCTGTTCACCATTGGCGACATAGGTTTGGCCCGCACTGGACTCATGGCTCTTGAAGCCGCAGGCGAAAAGGCTCGCGAAGCATTGCCTGCCGCAGTCCTTGCCCACCTGCGCCCCAAGCCAAAGGTCATGATCGGCACGCTGCTCAACGCAGCCGGAGTCAAAGGACTCATGGATGTATCAGACGGTCTGGCTCGTGACCTGCCGCGTTTCCTCGGGCCGGAACTTGGTGCTGACCTGACGATTACCCCAGACAGCCTCAACGGAAACGTCACCACATTTGCCCAAACCATCGACGTTGATCCCGTAGAATTTGCCCTGCTCGGCGGAGAAGACTATGCTCTGCTTGGCGCAGTTTCCCCCTTTGAAGCAGGAAAAGCAGAATCCGTACCCGGCTTCAAGCACATCGGCACCGTAACAAAAACACCCGGCCTTACGGTCAACGGAAAACCATTCTCCACACCGGGATTCGATCATTTCAACGACTAACCATCTACACCGGAGGCTGTCATGGACACCAATCTCGTTATCATAGGCGTCATCCGTTCCGACATAACCGATCTCACCACGGCCCCCAAGATGGAAAACGAACCGGGAGCCGTGCGCGCCCGTATCGAATTGGACCCTGCTTACAAAGTCGGCCTGGACGCCATGGAAATCGGTGCTCAACTGGAACTGTTCACCTGGTTGCACAAGGGCGACCGTAGTATACTCAAGGTTCACCCGCGTGGCGATCTCACCCAGCCACAACGTGGCGTTTTCTCTACGCGCTCTCCCTCCCGCCCCAATCCTATCGGATTACATAGGGTCACACTGGTTGCCATTGAAGAACCACTGACACTTATTGTGGAACCTTTGGAAGTACTCGACGGCACACCTGTCATCGACATCAAGACGAAGCCCAAAGGGTACTAGAATGGACCTGTTTGAAGCCGTGGAAAGCACTGGCGACAACCAGGTCGCCGGATGGGTACAAACCACGGACGGCGTTCGCCTCTGGGTGACCATCCAAGGGACCGGACGGCCCATCGTCCTGCTTCACGGCTGGACCATGAGTTCCCTGTTCTGGAGACGGCAACTTTCGCTGGCCGACCAGTTTCAAATCATTACCATCGACCTGCGCGGTCACGGCAAATCACAAGATACGCCACGCGGGCACACTTTGCCCCGATACGCAACAGATGTCCGCGAAGTCCTTATCGCTCTGCGTCTTCAAAACGTCATGCTCGTTGGCTGGTCCATGGGTGGCTCGGTTGTCATGGAATACTGGAATCAATTCGGTCAGGACAAACTCTCAAGCATAGGCCTTGTGGAAACAGCCCCGGCTCCCATGTCTCCTGCACCGTGGAACACGCACAAGTGTCACGGAGACAACGCCGATGCCATGCGCGACAACATCAAAGCCATGCTTGATGATCGCACAACCTTCACCGACCAATTTGCCAACGCCATGTTTCTCTCGGGACAAGCTCCAAGTCATGCTCTCAGCTGGATGCAACGGGAACAACTCAAGATATCGCCACAGAATGCCGCAGCCATATATGAAGACTACGCCAACCGCGATTACACTCCAGTCCTGCCGACAATCACTTGTCCAACGCTCATCGTCTATGGTCGTTCCCGGCACATGTGTTATGGGCCTTCAACAGGGCGATACGTGGCTGGGTCCATCCAGAACTCTCGCTTCGTCATCCTCGACAAGAGCGGGCATTTGCCATTCTATGAAGAACCTGATCTATTTAATGACGCTCTGATCCATTTCATGCATCAAACGGCTCCCTAGGAGGACCAATGAGATCGTTGACCACTCTTTTCGCGGCCCTGCTTCTCACCCTGATTATCTCCATCCCTGCCATGAGTGCGAGCAAAGCGGACGTGGTCCTGCTCGATTCCCAAATGGTCGGCGACCAGCAAATATTCCTCAACGGTATTGCCCTGCGCGAAAAATTCGTCTTTGATGTCTATGTGGCTGGTCTTTACCTCCCTGAAAAATCATCTGATCCCACAACGATCCTCCAAAAAGACGAACCACGCATGATGGTCATGCACTTCCTGCGAGATGTGGAAGCAAAAAAGATCAACGACGCATGGTATGAAGGACTTGAGGCCAATGTGGAGAACGTCACGCCGGAACTCAAGGCGAAGTTCGACCAACTGGCCGCCATGATGACGGATATCAAGGAAGGTCAGGGTATGGGATTTATTTACAATCCCGTCACTGGCACGGACGTCATGGTCGCAGACCAGCCTAAAGGCGCCATCCTCGGCAAAGACTTTGCCGACGCCATTCTCGCCACCTGGATCGGCCCCAAGCCCGGCCCGGGAAAAAGCTTCAAGCAGGAAATTCTGGGATTGAAATAGAGAAGAGCCTACCGGCGGTCGCTTTCAGCGGGCCCAGAGAACCCTTTGAAAAGGGGTCTCTGGACTCTCCTAAACTTTTTGTTGCGCCTTCGGCGGAATTGAACGAACTCGTTTTGACGCGATTAGATTTGCGGAACGACCTTGCGTATAGGGCCAAGGAGTTTGTTGATTCGACTACCTGACGGGCTCGTAATGGCACTCGCACCGCCTGCGGTTTCAAAGGTGTAGAAAAGATCGGGATCAACGCCTCGTGCCACATTCAAGAGGTGTTTCATATCTTTCCGTTTGCAAACCACGAACTGCACGGTGACAGGCCCATCCGAGCCTTCGCCAGCCACAGTAGTGATCATGAATCCACCCTCGCGCACTACCTGAGCTATATCATGCCCTTTCCACGCGCTGATGATACGCACAACAACATTGCCGAGCGCAAGCTTCTTTTCAGCCAAGATTCCGACCACGTTTCCGCCGGCAAACCCGGCTGCATAACAAACACCCAAAATCGGTTCTTCACCGACCTTGAGCATCACAGCAGACGTACCGAAAATCCAAAGCGTCATTTCCAGACACCCCAAGAAAAATGCGGCCCGGGACTCACCAAGTACGGTCACCATGGTCCGAACCGTTCCGAGCGTCAGTACAGCGACTTCAGCAAAGAAGATAAGTACCCCAAGAAAAAGGACATCCATATTCATCTCACAACCTCACATTCAAATTTGGATTGCGTGATCTATAGACGTTTCTCCCCACGGTCAAGTGTTTATTTCACTCTCAAAAAATCCCCCTGCAAAGCGGCAATATAAAGTTTGGGAAAAAGGAAAGATGGGTGGCTGGGGGAAAAAAAAGAGGTCGGCCCCATAAGGGACCGACCTCTTTAATACATGTCGATAAATGAACTACTTCTGCAACCAGCTCATCATTTCGCGGAGACGACCGCCGACTTCTTCGATCTGAGACTCTGCACCGATACGACGCATGGTCTTGAGACCGACCTGACCGGCCTGGTTGTCAAGAATGAAGTCACGAGCGAACTTGCCTTCCTGAATGTCTTTCAGGACACGACGCATTTCCTCGCGGGTTTCATCGGTAATAATACGAGGACCAGTGACGTAATCGCCGAACTCTGCGGTATCGGAGATGGAGTAACGCATCTTGGCCATGCCGCCCTCGTACATGAGGTCAATGATCAGCTTGAGTTCGTGCAGGCACTCGAAGTATGCAACTTCGGGCTGATAACCAGCTTCGACCAGAGTATCGAAACCGGCCTTGCACAGTGCGGTCAAACCACCGCAAAGCACAGCCTGTTCACCGAAGAGATCAGTCTCGGTCTCTTCCTTGAAGGTGGTCTCGATAACACCGGAACGGGTGCCGCCGATACCCTTGGCGTATGCCAGAGCGATGTCCATGGCCTTGCCGGAAGCGTCGGTTGCGACAGCGGCGAGACAAGGAACAGCTCCACCCTCGGTGTAGGTACGGCGCACAAGATGACCGGGGCCCTTGGGAGCGATCATAACGCAGTCAACACCCTTAGGCGGAACGATCTGCTGGAAGTGCACGTTAAAACCATGACCAAAGGCAATAACATTACCCTCTTCGAGATGCGGAAGAATTTCATTGGCAAAAACAACAGCCTGATGCTGATCGGGCAGCAAAATCATGATCATGTCAGCCTGCTTAGCAGCATCTGCTACGGACATAGGTTCGAAACCATGTTCCTTGGCCAGATCATAGTTAGGTCCACCAGGACGCTGAGCCACGATAACGTTAACGCCGGAATCCCGAAGGTTCTGTGCGTGGGCGTGGCCCTGGCTGCCGTAACCCACAACGGCCACGGTCTTGTCTTTCAACAAATTCAGGTCAGCATCTTTCTCGTAATAAACTTTCATGGGAATTCTCTCCTCATATTTTTGCCCCGACGGGCCGCAATCTCTTGAATTATATAAACATGCATAAAAACCGGGCAAGGAGCAAAACCCCTGACCCGGTGTTGTTGCGTGGTTGCGAATTATAGGTCGATCTGCATGGAGCGCTGCATGGCAACATTGCCGGTGCGAGCGACTTCCTTAATACCAAAACGGGTGAGCAGATTGACGATTGCGCCGATCTTGCCCTGGTCGCCCGTTACTTCAATGGTCAGCTCGTCGACGCTGACGTCTACAACCTTGCACCTGAAGATGTCAACAATTCGCAGAATCTCTGCGCGTTTTGAATCTTCAGCATTGACCTTGAGCAGGACCATTTCACGGTCCACGGAACTCAGTTCCGTGAGATCTTTGACTTTTACAGTCGGTACAAGCTTTCGAAGCTGCTTGACGATCTGTTCAACAATGGCGTCGTCGCCCTCGGCGACAATCGTCATGAGGGAAACGCCCTTCTCCAGAGTCGGTGCAACGTTCAAAGAGTAGATGTTAAAACCGCGCCCGGAAAACAATCCGGCCACGCGGGACAAAACACCCGGCTCGTTTTCAACCATAACGGAAAGAGTGTGCTTACTCATGGTGCCCTCCTAAACCAACAACATCTCGGTCAGCGAAGCGCCGGCCGGGACCATGGGGTAAACGTTTTCTTCTCTCTCGACGCGGATATCCACGATGACCGGTTTGTCCACCTTGAAGGCTTCACGAAGAGTCGATTCGACGTCCTTCTTTTCGGTCACCCGGAACCCTGCGGCACCATAGGCCTCGGCCAGCTTGACGAAGTCAGGCTGTGCATCCATGCATGTGGAACAGTAGTTCTTTTCGTAGAAAAGCTCCTGCCACTGCCGAACCATGCCGAGATAGCCGTTATTGAGGATAATGATCTTCACGGGCAACTTGTTGCATACCGCAGTCATCATCTCCTGAATACACATCTGGATGGAACCATCGCCAGCAACGTCGATGACCAATTTATCGGGGAAGGCGCGCTGCGCACCCAAGGCGGCAGGGAAGCCGTAGCCCATGGTGCCCAGACCTCCCGACGTCAGCAACGTGTTGGGTTGGGTGTATTTGTAGAACTGGGCAGCCCACATCTGGTTCTGCCCCACCTCGGTGGCGATAATCGCGTCACCCTTGGTGATTTCATAAATTTTCTCAACGACATACTGAGGTTTAATAGACGAACCATCATCATTGTATGTCAATGGATGTTCCGCTGCCCATCCCTGAACCTTCTTCACCCAATCGCCATAGCTGGCAGCCCAATCGAAATCGCCCAAGGTAGCCTCGGTCTCTTTCTTGAGCGCGGCCAGCGCGGGCTTGCAATCTGCAACCAACGGCACATGCACAGACACATTCTTCTGAATGGACGTCGGGTCCACATCGATATGAACGATAGTGGCATTGGGGGCGAAGGTGTCTACCTTGCCGGTGACACGGTCGTCGAAACGGGCACCCACGGCCAGCAACAGATCACAGTTGTTCACTGCCATGTTGGCAGCATAGGTCCCATGCATACCGAGCATGCCGAGGAACAGATCATCATCGCCCGGAAACGCTCCCAAACCCATAAGGGTCGAAGTTACCGGGATATTGAGATTCTGTCCGAGCCAGGTCAGTTCCTCATGGCTGCCGGAAGTGATGACACCGCCGCCGGAGTAGATGAGCGGTCGTTTGGCATCTTTGAGCAGCTTGACCACCTTGCGAATCTGGCCGACATGCGGCTTTTTCGTGGGTTTGTAACTGCGCATTGCCACTTCTTCAGGATAACTGAATTCGGCAATTTGCTGCTGAACATCCTTGGGCAAATCCACCAGCACCGGACCGGGACGACCGGAACGGGCCAGATAAAAAGCCTGCTTGATAGTGGTCGCCAAATCCTCAATGTCCTGCACAAGATAATTGTGCTTGGTACATGGCCGGGTGATCCCCACGATATCCACTTCCTGGAACGCATCGTTTCCAATCAGTGCGCGGGGCACCTGACCTGTAAATATGACCACCGGAATGGAATCGGCATATGCGGTTGCGATTCCAGTTACGGTATTGGTCGCACCGGGGCCGGAAGTGACGAGACATACCCCGACTTGCCCAGTAGCCCTGGCATAGCCGTCTGCCGCATGAATAGCACCCTGTTCATGGCGTACTAGAATATGCTCTACAGATGACTTGGGTATCTCATCATAAATATCGATGACGGCTCCACCAGGGAAACCGAACATGACATCAACACCTTCCATTTCCAGACACTTAAGGAGAATCTGGGCCCCGGTCAATTTCATATCTTACGCCTCCGATTGACGATATTTATCGAGCATGTTCTGCAACTGAGTCTTGCCAGCGAGCTTCTTCTTCTTGAGTTCCTTCATCTCCTGAACTTCAGTGTCGGAAAGGTAGGACTTGGATTCAAGCTTATCCAACATCTTTTCGTACGTAGCATGTTGTTCCCACAGAGCCTTCAGTTGAGTGTCTTCGGCCCCGTACATCTCAATGAGTTCAAGGTCTTTGGCTTCCATGTTCTGCTCCTTTTTACAGGTTATCGCGGTGCGAGTTCCGGAAGGAGATTGTTCCAATCCGGTTCCCCCGTCGGACTTAATGCCAGAAGCTTTCTCCGGTTGGTATGCCCGGATACTATCGCCACCTGGCTTTTTTTCATTTTCAACAATTCAGCCACGAACTTCACAAGGCTTTTGTTGGCCTTATTATCCACGGCCGGGGCGTTCAAGCGTATCTTGGCACACCCCTGGTACAATCCGGCCAACTCGCTCTTCCGAGCTCCGGGCTGTACCCAGACAGCTATCTGCCAGCCGTCCTTGTGCCGACGTACGAATTCAGGTCTGGAAATAATCCAATCCCCGTTCTAGTCGACTTTTTTCAAATATTTCAGTTTGGATTCCAACTCTTCCACCTTGTCACGCTCGGGACTGGACATCTCAAGCATTTCAAGATGTGAATTCAAAAGTCCTTTGAGCTGAATCTCAAACTGTGTCCTGCTTCTTTTCAGGCCTTCAATTTCCTCATGAATCTGCGCCAGACGATTGTGCCCTTTCTGCACGGTGGCATCAGCTTTTGTCCGGGCTTCATCGAGAATCAACTGAGCCTCTTTGCTGGCAGACACCTTGAGGTCATCTACCATTTTCTGCGTGCTCATGAGCGTATCCCGCAACGTCTCGTCACGCTGCCGGTACTCCACAAGCGTCTTTTCCATCCGCTTGATCTTCTTGCGCATATCCTTTCGGCTATCCGCAAAATCACCCAAGACCTCTGCCAGCTCCATCATGAACTGATCCACCTCCACACGAGAATATCCGAACATTCCGCGTGAAAACTGTTTGTTGAGCAAATCAATTTTGGAAACTGTCATGGCAGTCCTCCTGTGTGGTCGGCTACATGGGTGTGCCGGTACTCATGGAGTACGCGAGGCGATAGAGATTTTCGACCACCACGATCTTGCACACCTGAATGGCGAGAATGACCACAATGGGCGAAAGGTCAAAACCACCGACAACGGCAAACGGAAGCCAACTACGAATCTTGTAGAAGACCGGTTCCGTCACGCCACGTAAAAAACGCACGATGGGATTATACGGGTCGGGATTGACCCAGGAAAGCAATGCAGAAATGATAACGATCCAAAAATATATCGTAAGGACGGTGCTAAGAACATAAGCCGCCGCCTGGACTAACGAGCCCAAAAAATCCATATATCCTCCAAAATCATAAGGATACCTCTGTATCCGCCATTAATACCAATGTGGGTAATTTCGCACACCGCATAGCAAGAATCAAGTCTTAAAACGACTGTCCAGAGCCTTTATAGCACCTTTGCATGGCTGCCTTGATAGCCCAGAAATCGTCAATGTGTACTTCGGCAGTCAAATTTGCGTCTTTATACGCCCAAAAACGGACTCCTGACGCCTGGGCTGTTTTCTGATCCACAATGGAATCACCGATGTAGGCAATTTCATGTGGTTGAACGCAATGTTCACGCATAATCGTAAATACACCCTCAGGGTGCGGCTTTGGCACACAGACTTTATCCGAGGTCATGACTGGATGAAAGAACCCTTCAAGATCCATCATAGTCAAGATACCGTCCATGGTATCACCACGACTGGTGTTCACCGCCAAACCGAAACCAGCGTCCCGCAACCACCATAAGAACTCGCGTACGCCATCTGACCGCTTGAGATATTGCCGCAACGACGAGGAATCAAAATCCCGAACGACATCCCACGCTTCGTCAAAACGATCCTCCGGTACGATGTGGTTCACAGCTTCCTTGTGGGTCCTTGTATGCACAAAGTACTTCTCTGCATCCGTCATGGGCAACAGGCCGAGTTCTTTTTTGATCGTACCATAGTAATGCATGTTGGCTTCATAGGAATCTATAAGCACCCCGTCGCAATCGAAAACAACGGTCTTGAGGCCCCCGAGCAAATCCGGGTTCATTATCTGGTTGGCAAGCGCCATAAATATCTCCTGAAATTATTTAACAATTCCGACAGTCACGTTCTTGAGAGCCGTGGGCACGCCTTCCGGCGCCCTGCGGCGTCCAGCAAACTTCCACGCAGGCAACGTCGCTGTACGAATCTCATTGTCACTCTCGGAAAATTCGATATCGAGTTCTTCCCATGCATCGAGAATCTCGTTGTCAGAGCAGACCAAAATAGTATCTTCGGGAATAAAGGCAGGCAAGGCTTCAATAACCCGTTGCCACGGAAGCGGAATGGTCTGGCCGTCCGACACACCGCCCGTATGGCTCTGCGCATTACCAAGATCAACCACGCGCTCATTGATTCGGTCTTCGTCATCCACGCCCAAAGTCTTATCCATGGACTCCCATGTGGCTTTGACCCCCTTCTCCAGTCCGGCCAACTCGATCATGCGCTCTTCGAAGAACCAGGCCAGCAACAAAATGAACTGCGCCTTGGACCGGGCTTCTTTTTCCTCGCGCTCCTGCTTGGAACCCTGACCATCATCGAACTGCCGGGTGAGCTGTGCTTGAATGGACATGCTCGACCCTTCATAAAAATCATCCGTGGTCACAGCACCAAAATAGGCCATCTCACCGGGATCTTTGAACTGCTCACCAAAATTGATACAATCGTTTATAAGCGCAGTCGCTGTTTTGTGATCGAGTGGCAAGTCTTCAGGACGAAAGGCTTTGTCAAAGGAAGCTTCATTCAAACCTGGATCAAAAAACTTAAGCCCTTCCAGCGGACTACCTGTCCACAATTCAGGGTGCAGATTGGGAAAAGAGAGCAGCATGCACATTCTCCTGTTTTCTATTCTTCATCATGTTCGCGTGTTGCAATCTCGTAATGACGACATCGACCGTAACACTTTGGCAGGCCATGGATGCATATGGCGTCCAATTGGTTGCGGCATCCAGGCGGTTCCACACCGGGGGCATATGTATACATCTGGCAATGAAACACATCACGAGCCATTCGTTGAAACTGCCGGTCCCACAAATCGGGTACAGCCTCCTGCTCAACGCCAAAAAACTCTGCCCGGGCAAGAAAGTCGTCGAACTTCGACTCCCACTTCGAAAGGACCTGACACCGCCAGGACTTGGTATAGCCAGGATTGAGACGTTCCTCGTACAGGCACCGTCCACGGATAAAATGTCCGCATTCATCTCCTGGCAATCGTCTTACATCATTCATGGTCGCTCATTATCTATAGATATGGACTGTAAACGTAAACACGCCCACTTCCCGGACTTCGAAGATGTAAGACCCATGCCCTTGATTGTAAAGGATGAAGCGCCCCTTTTCTCCCCGTAGTGCCAGGACGGGAAAAGAGTTCACGTCCTTGACTGAGCATTTGCTCGGGTGTATAGCCTCAGTCAACAAATAATCACGTGGACTTTCACCAAATTGGAGGCAATATATGATCGGCGGATTCGGAGTTTGGGAACTGTTGATAATTCTCGTTATCGTCCTGGTCATCTTTGGTGCCAAGAAATTGCCTGAAATTGGCGGTGGCATCGGCAAGGCAATCAGTAATTTCAAGAAGGCGACCAACGAGCCTGACGAAATTGACGTCACCCCGAAAGAAGAAAAAGACGAAGACAAGAAAGAAAGCTAGCCCACGTTCAGTCTTTCAAATGACATTCAAGCCCGGTTGCCATGCAGCCGGGCTTTTCTTTGTGTAATGAGAGAGTTTACTCGCCAGCTTCTTCTGAAAAAAGTTCAAAGCCGCGACGCACATAGGCAACCCCGGATATGACCGTAACAACAGCCGTCAACCAGACCATAAGTAGTTGGATAAAAGGAAAATCCAGACCAAACGATCTTTGTATCATGACGAAGATGACCAGAAATATTTGAGCGGCAGTGGTAAATTTGCTGATCCAGATGGGCTTGATCCGGCTACGGACCTCAATTCCCCAGAAATGAAGCAAAGCCAAACCGCCAACAATGATGACATCACGACTGACAACCAGCACGGTAAACCAGGGAGGAATCCATCCCTTGAGGGCCAAACAGATAAAGGAGGTGACGAGCAGGACCTTGTCGGCCAAAGGATCAAGCATGGCACCAAGTTGCGTACGTTGATCCCATATACGAGCCAGAAATCCATCGAGAGCGTCAGTCAAACCGGCGATGGCAAATAGAATCCAGGCAAAATTAAAATTTTCCGAGATATACGCCATAACAAAGGCCGGAGTCAGCAGAATCCGGACAATGGTCAGAATATTGGGAACGGTCCAAATGGCATCACGCGACACAGCGGTATGTCCTCCTACTCTTCATCTCCCTGCGTCATTTGAAAAGCCAAACCACGCTGCGGCAGAAACGACTGTAACAGCATGTCCAGTCGATCACGATTCAGGATATTAACATCCCAGGTGGCACCAACGCCAGTAGGTTGCATATCCATTTCCACCAATCGGGCTTCCTGAACAGCAGATTCCCATCCTCTCAGGACACGATCGAACTCTAGGACGCCGTCCGGTGAAAACCAACCAGAAATAGTGAGAAATTGCATTTTAGCCGGTGCAGCCATTGACTGTGACTGACCAAAATACCGGGACCAGAGATCAACCCAGACCACCGCCAGGTCCTTATTGATACTGAGCCATTCTCGATTATCCAAAACCATACGCCCTTTATAGGCCTTTTCCTTGGTGTATTCCAGAACAAAAGCTGGACGGATATCGTCTTCCAATTCCAGACCGGTCATGGTGATAAGCCCCTGCAAAGCAGCCATCTCATCATCAGAAAGCCCTTCTGGCCAAACCACTGATGCCGCCAACGGCGTTTTCAATGTCTGGAAAAGCCCCATTTTTTTCAAACTGTCTCGCAAGGTTCGCTTGTTGATCCGCACATCTAAGCGCATCTCAAGGCCTTCCTCGACTTCCTTGGAGGACAGGAGCTTGTACCCCTGAATGTACGGCTTGGCATGTCCGAGTAAATACATCTTCAAAGCTTCGGCACGCAACATATCCAACCCAGGCAGCATTACCTTGGCTTCATTCAGTACAGCCAAGGCAAATCCTTCGGCCATGGCACGAGTGCGCATTTCCATGGGCGACACGTTTTCTTCCGCAGGACGAAAGACATCCACTGTACCTGCGGCAGCCATGGAAGGGACAATCATCAAACATATCAGAAAAGAAAAAATTTTCAGAGTATTACGTATTATCATAGCTCGCGCTTATTCTTTTTCGGTTTCAACGGATTCAACAGGAGCGGCTTCATCCACGACAATGACCACTGCGCAATTATCGGCAATGTGCCCGGACTTCATGATAGCACGAACCAGTCGTCCCATGGATGTCTCAATAACCACATCCGTCCGCCAGGAACCATAGGCACTGACCGCCTTGACTCGCAGAGGATTGTTACCCACGCGCTCCTTGAGGACCGCCAGATCAGATGTATTCGCATAGGCCACGACGCCCTTTTTCACGGCATTGGCCCTGCTCACCAAAAAAGCACCATAGGCCCCGAGCCCCTCACGTCCATAAATGACAGGCGCTAACGCGGGCGTGACTTTCATGCCGCGAGCGTCAATGATGACACCGGAATACCCTGACACAGCAGAACCTACCGCTTCAAGTTCCGTTATATCCTGCTCCATATACGTAGACAATTTCGGCGGAATACCACTTTGAAACTGAATGGTAGTTGGCAGGACAAGCTCAACCAACTTACCTCTGAATCGCTCGGAGACCTGAACAAATCCCTCATCATCAAACTGAGACGGCCCCTGAAATAATGAGTTGTGGACGAGTCCCCTGACTTGACTGGCCAACATTCGATTGTTTGCAAGAGCACTGCTGACCGTCTGCTTGGCACTGATTCTCGTGGTCAAGACCATATCAAGCAGAAGCCGACGTGCCTTGGATGCAGATTTACGCACAGCCAATGGCGTGTACGGTGTTGATTCATCATTACTTTTTTCAACTTTCTGAAGAACGGAGATATCACCATTACCCCAGGCAATGGTCCCCTCTCTCCCAAAATGCTGCATATGCCCTTGAAAGGCATGTGCTGAAGAAGAAAAGATGAATAATGACAATAAAATGGAAATGACCAGACGAAATGACATGTGTATAGTGTCCTCAAGTATTCAAAACCGCATGCGGTATGGGATATCAAAACTCCATCGCATGTATCGTGGTTGCCGCTTTTCTGCAAGCCGCTTGCCCCGTCCTGACGCGAATGTTACATTTCTTTAATACGGTAACCAAACAGTGGAGTTACGCATGCTTATCCATTTGATGCAACATGGCGTCTGCCTGTCCAAAGAGCTCGACCCCAATCAATCTCTTAGCCCCGTAGGTCGGGAACAAATCGAAAAATCCGCACGAGCTGCCCAAATACTCGGCCTGCGTTTTGAACTTGTGGTTGCCAGTCCCAAAGTACGCTCACTTGAAACCGCCATGATCATGGCTGAGCACACAGGTTATCCGCCCTCGCGCATCCAGGTAACGGATGTGGTCAAGGCAATGACTCCAGCCAAGGAAACATTGGACTATATACGAGATTACAACGGCTTGGAGTCCATTCTTATCGTGGGACACCTTCCCTCACTTGGAGCACTCGCTTCTCATATACTGACGAAGAAAACTCCTGTGGATATTGCTATTGAAAACGGTGGGCTCATGCAATTGAACCTAAATATGAATGAAACATGTGGCGCACTGAACTGGTATATGACACCTGCTCAGATGGCCGTCATTGGACAGAATTAATTATTTGAATTCAGCCAACCATTGCTCCGCAAGATCGGCGATGGCCGCATTGTCACCCGGTGCGAACCAATGGATATCAGATTCCTTTTTGAACCAGGTGATCTGCCGTTTGGCATAAGCTCTTGTATTTTTAATCCATTTATCCCGGGCGTCATCCATGGACAATTCATCCCGCAAAAAAGCCAGTAGCTCTGCGCATCCAATACCGGTCCAACCCGGCGCTTCAGGGTCTGCACACTTCGCATAAGCGGCCACGGCTTCATCCACTGCTCCCTGCTCCAGCATCACACCAATCCGCTTGGCTAGATGTGGTGTCAATTCATTCAGATCGATTTTCATGCCAATCTTAAGCGCTTCATACGGTGCGGGAGCATGTTCGCTTTCGGTATGCCACCATGTCATGTTTTTACCGGTGGCCAGATAAACCTCAGCTGCACGCGCGTTACGTTGAGTATCGTTCTGATGAATCTTGGCGGCATAATCAGGATCAGTCTGCGTCAACTCTGCATGCAAAACCTGCGGGCCCTCGGCCTTGATCCGGTTGAGCACCTGCTGCCGAATTTCCGCTGGTATCTCAGGGATGGGCGCAATGCCGGAAAGCAACGACCTGAGATACATACCGGTTCCTCCCACCAATATGGGAAGACGACCTTGCGCACGCACCTCTTCGATCTTATCAACAGCCATTGCCACGAATCTGGCAGCCGTCATCTTCTCTTCAGTTTCCAGAAAACCGTATAACAGATGAGGACAGGCAGCCTGCTCTTCTGCGACAGGTTGGGCCGTGATAAGCGGAAAATCACGATACACCTGTCGGGAATCAAAATTGATGACACTGGCGTCCATACGCTTGGCAATGGCAATAGCCGCAGCCGTTTTGCCGGTCCCGGTGGGGCCAAGCAGACAAACTATAGGAGGCTTTCTGCTCATTTCCCTTTCTTCTTGTTGCCGCCGCAACCGTATGTGAAGCCGTATTTGATATTCAGGGCCTTGACCACTGGACCGGGCACCAGTCCACAGACATCGCCGCCATACTGAGCCACTTCCTTCACGATGGTGGAACTCAGGTACATCCATTTAAAATCAGTCATCATAAAGACGGTCTCGATTTCACGCTCCAGCTTACGATTCATGAGTGCCATCTGAAATTCATACTCGAAATCGGAAACAGCACGTAGACCGCGCATGATGGTCCCGGCCCCTTTGCTTTCCACATAATCAATCAGCAGGCAGTTGAACGGCTCGACAATAACATTCGGTTCATCCCGAAAAACTTCTTTTGCCAGCTCGACACGTTCCCCAAGGGAAAACAATGTTTTCTTGGGTGTACTTTCAGCCACAGCAAGAATCACGGTATCAAAAACTTGGAGACCACGCCGAGTCAAACTGACATGCCCCATGGTCAGAGGGTCGAAAGTACCGGGGTAAACAGCCGTGCGATGGTTCAATTCCGCCATAAAAGTATCCTGGTTTGACCGTATTCCCGGTCAGTTAACAATTCCATTTCCGCAATAGGTCCTTCATTTGGAGCGCAAATAGCTGTCTCCACTTCGGCCAGGACCAATGCGCCGGGTGCGATCCACCCTTTTTTCAACGCCTTCTCCAAAGCCGGGACCAATAAGTCCTTTCCATAGGGCGGGTCAATGAAAACCAGATCAAAAGGCGTTTCAGGTACCTTGGACAATACACCAAAAAGGTCCTTGCTGACCACCTTGGCGCATTTCTTTTCCACACCAAGGTCGGACAAATTCTTCCGAATCAGTCCTGCGGCCTTTGAACTTTTCTCTATAAACCAGGCAGTTGTCGCACCTCGACTCAGACACTCTATCCCCAGGCTACCAGACCCGGCGAACATGTCGATAACACGCACATCCGCAAAATCCACTCCCCGCGCCATAAGCATGGAAAAGATGGATTCACGCACCTTCATCGTGGCCGGTCGATATCCCGGTCCTTCGCAGGTCTTGAGCCTGCGACCTTTGTATTTTCCACCAACTATTCGCATGATTACATTTCCGAGACCAGTTCAACAATGTTACGATTGATATCAAGCAGCTTGTCGCGAAGTTCCGACTGATCGACCCAAGGCCGCTTCTCCACGCTCCGCACACGCTCCCGAAGTTCCGCGTACAACTTTTCGGAATCTGCCAAGAGGAATTCCCAATCCACACGAGGTCTGGCAACGTCCATATCCACCACGGGCTGCAATTCCACGCCGGGTTCCAATTCAAGCTCTTCCATATATTCAGGGATATGAACCTCAAAGCCGAATCTTTCGGTAATAAGTGCACCAAATTCTTTTTGAACCTCGGCTTCGCCATGTACTAAAATGACTTTCATTGGTTTGCCCTGCATAGTGCCTAGCCAATCCAAAAGTTCATCCTGCCCGGCATGCCCGGAAAATCCGTTGATGGTAAACACTTTGGCGTTGATGGCCACTTCTTCCCCGAAAATGCGGATCTTCCTGGCTCCGCCCACGATTTTGCGTCCGGGAGTACCGACGCCCTGCCATCCCACAAAAATTACGCTGGCACCGGGACGCCACAAATTATGACGCAAATGATGCTTGATGCGCCCAGCATTGGCCATCCCACTGGCCGAAATAATAACCGCCGGGCCACGCGTTTCGTTGATGGCCTGCGACTGCTGCCGACTTTCGGTAAACTTCAGGTTCGGCAGGTCGAGAGGATTCTCGCCGTTCTCAAGAAGTTCCTTCGTTTCCTTATCAAAAAATTCAGGATGTTTACGAAATATCTCCGTAGCACGAATAGCCAGCGGGCTGTCCAAGTATACAGGCATGTCATCAGGCAGCCTTCCCTGCTTCTTCAATAGGAACAAACTGTAAATAATCTGCTGAGACCGCTCCACGGCAAATGCGGGGATGACGACTTTTTCACCATTTTTATAACTGTAGGCAATGGCTTCGGCCAATTCATCCAGACTCCCTTCTTCATCCTTGTGATTACGATTACCATACGTCGATTCAATGAAAAGATAGTCCGCACAACCCACTCCACTGGGGTCCTCGACAATTAGTTGTTCCGGACGCCCCAAGTCGCCGGAAAAAACCGCCTTGGTCTTTTTCCCATCCTGCTCGTATTCGATTTCAATAAAAGCAGACCCAAGAATATGTCCCGCATTCATATAAGTCACTTTGATACCGGGAGCCGGCTCAAATGTCTGGGAATAATCAACTGTTGCAAATAAGGGTACGGTCTTCTCCGCATCCGCGATGGAATACAAAGCCTTCACAATATGTCCACCGGTTCTCAACCGTTTGCGGTTGGCCCACTCCGCTTCCATTTCCTGAATATGCGCACTGTCGAGCAACATGATCTCCAGCAGATCTCTTGTCGGGGCCGTGCAGTAGATAGGATTCTTGAAGCCTTTGGAGACCAGAGCCGGAAGCAGGCCGGTATGATCGATATGGGCGTGGGTGATCAATATGAAATCAAGTTTTTTGGCATCATATAGATCAAGGTTCCAATTCCGCTTTTCTATTTCCTTGTTACCCTGATGAAGACCGCAATCAATGGCAAACCGCTTGTTGCCACATTCAAGAATATAACAGGAGCCACTGACGGTTCGGGCTGCGCCCATGAAGGTAATTTTCATCGATATTCCTCATCATGCCATCTCCCTGTGAAGAGCGACAAAATCCACTTTCGGAAGGAGAAGAATCTGTGTAATATGTATACAAGTTGGACTCAACGTCCGCTGTCACGATTACATGCCCCATAAACTTGGTCCAGGCAACAATTCCATACGAAATTCAAGGAGAATTCATGATCCATCGCTCCAAGCAATACCTCATCGACGACCTTTCGATCCATGAATCCTGGCGACTCTTCAAAATCATGTCCGAAATAGTGGACGGCTTTGAAAACCTGTCCGAAATCGGACCAGCAGTATCCATGTTCGGGTCAGCCCGCGTCAAACCGGAAGAACCGCTCTATAAAAAGACCGTAGGGCTTTCCAAGGCACTATCCGAAGCCGGATACTCCATCATCACCGGCGGCGGCCCAGGTCTCATGGAAGCCGGCAACAAGGGTGCGTATAAAAACGGCGGCGAATCCATCGGCCTGCACATCCATCTGCCCATGGAACAAAACAACAACACGTACATGAACGTGAAAAGTGAATTCCGCTACTTCTTTATCCGCAAGCTCATGTTCATCAAATACGCTTTGGCCTACGTGGCTCTGCCCGGTGGTTATGGCACTCTGGATGAACTATCGGAAGCCTTGGTACTCATCCAAACTCACCGCATCAAGCCCTTCCCCATCGTACTGTTCGGCACGGACTTCTGGGGTGGACTGGTGGATTGGTTCAAGACACAACTCGTCGCCAATGAATTCTGCAATGAAGAAGATCTCGACCTGTTCATTGTCACTGACGA
>Ga0070729_10001337_pt1 | contig 38937 bp, 47 predicted proteins | sample tdDd472_FD_66725 | JGI IMG/M metagenome (GOLD analysis project Ga0070729, IMG submission 66725) | Marine sediment microbial communities from the Atlantic coast under amendment with organic carbon and nitrate - tdDd47.2 | ecosystem: Environmental > Aquatic > Marine > Coastal > Sediment | place...
TCCCAGCCCGGGCGCTCCTTGGACGTGCCGCTGATCGTGTCCTCGAAGATCCGGCGGCACCCCGCGGCGCGGAGCGCGTCACGCTGGCTGTCGAGGTTCTGCCCCGCGGTGCTCACCCGGGCGTAGCCGAGGCGGTGCGCCCTACCCCTCCGAGCCGGCTTGCTGCGCTGGCCTCTGCCCACCCTCGATGGAGTAGTGCAAAAACCCTCGGAGGTCACGTGCTGTGTGCACGATGATTCTTGCACTGGTTTCTGCGCCCGCGGAACAGAGTGATTTCGTGGGCCCGCGTCGGCGCCGGGCCGAGTGCACGAACGTCTACTTTTCGCACTCTGGGCTGACACTGAGCCGCTAAGTGTGGGGCCACTCCTTGTCGATAAATGTTCTCAGCGCGTGAACATCGACGCCAAAGGCACCGACGCCCTGCTCGGTACGAACTACCGAGACCCCGGCTCTGTCGTTGATCGCCTTGAACGCGTTTCCGACCGTGTCGCGGTGCCCCAACCCAACTAGGTCCGCGAGATCCCTCTGCGTCAGGGGGAGCGACGTGTACTCCGGCTTGGACGCCCGTTGACCGCCAGGTTTTAGGCCGGAAGCCGAATTCAGGACACTAGCCGGTGAGCTCGAAGCGGGTCCGCTCAACGTCTACGAGTGAGGCGGAGACCGAACTCCCGCCGAGCTGGACCCGTTCTCCGCTGAGCGCAGGAGTGTCATCTGTGCCTCCTTACTCGCCGTCGACTGGAGTGGTAAGAGCTGAACGTATGAACAGAGAGGCTCGCCGACACCAGCCACCCGCTTCGCTTCGCATGGGCGGGAGGGCAGCGTGATCTCACCGGAGATGCTTGTCCGGGCTGTGGACGGGGAGCGGGACGCAGCGTGCGAGCTCCTGAAGAACAACGGCGATGGGCTCGCGCCGGCCCGCGTTGCCCTGCGAAGCTACGAGGTCTTCGAAGGGATGCTCGCCAAGGCGGGTCACCCGAAACGGGCAGGGCTCGCCTGCAAGGAGGGGTGCGCGTGGTGCTGCCGTGGGGTGAAGGTCGACGTCGTGGCGCCGGAGGCGCTGGCCATCGCTGAGTGGATGATTCGCAGCTTCGAGCCGGGCGAACTGGCCGAGCTGAAGGCGGACGTCGCCGCAGCCTTCGAGGCGACGCGCGAGCTGTCCATCGACGACCGCCACGCCCAGCAGACGCCGTGCCTGTTCCTCGACGAGACGGGCTCCTGCGGCATCTACCCGATCCGTCCGATGCGGTGTCGTGGTCACATCTCCCATGACGCTGCTGCCTGCGAGCGTGCGTGCAAAGACACGAACTCGGGCCTCGACGTTCCGGCCGACCTGCTAACGCAGCAACTATCCGCCGTGTTCTCGCTGGGGCAGCAACAGGTGCTGAGCGACGATTACTTCTCCCCACCGGCGACAACTAGAACTCCCCATCCCAACAGCGCGTGATCACTGGCGAAGATCGCCCTCGAGCGGAGGGCCGATCGGTGACGGTGCAGGACGCGCAAGTGAGGAAGCTGATGGAGGAGATGACGAAGCACGGAGGCATCGGCGTGGCCGCGATGCGTGCCGGCATGGACCGCAAGACGGCCCGGAAGTACGTGGCGGCCGGCAAGCTGCCGAGCGAGCTGAAGCAGCCGCGGCCGTGGCGCACGCGCAAGGACCCGTTCGAAGCGGATTGGCCATGGGTGCAGGAGCAGCTCGAGATCGCGCCGGAGCTGGAGGCCAAGACGCTGTTCGAGGCGTTGCAGGACGAGCACCCGGGCCGCTACCAGGACGGGCAGCTGCGGACGTTGCAGCGGCGGGTCCGGCAGTGGCGCGCCGAGCACGGGCCCGACAAGGAGGTGTTCTTCCCGCAGGAGCACCGTCCTGGCGAAGCGGCCCAGCTCGACTTCACGCACGCGACGAGCCTGGAGGTGACGATCCTCGGGGTCGCCTTCGCGCACCTGCTCTGCCACGTGGTGCTGCCGTACTCGAACTGGCAGCACGTGACGGTCTGCCTGAGCGAGTCGTTTCTGGCGCTGAAGAGGGGCCTACAGGCGGCGCTGTTCCGCCTGGGCCGCGTCCCCGAGTGGCTGCAGACGGACAACTCGACGGCGGCCACGCACGAGCTGTCGACCGGCAAGCGCGCGTTCAACGACGACTACGTCGAGCTGACCGACCACTTCGGGATGAAGCCGCGCACGATCCGGATCGGAAAGAAGGAGCAGAACGGCGATGTGGAGGCCGCACACGGGGCGCTGAAGCGACGGATCGAGCAGCAGCTGATGCTCCGTGGCAGCCGCGACTTCGGCAGCGTCGAGGCCTACGAGCGGTGGCTGGCGACGGTGTTCGACCGCGCGAACAAGGGGCGACGTGAGCGCTTCGACGAGGAGCTCACGGTGATGTCGCCGCTGCGCGCTACGCGCCTGCCCGAGTTCACCGAGAAGCGCGTCGCCGTCACGAGCTGGAGCACGATCCGCGTCGAGCGCGGCACCTACTCGGTCCCGTCGCGACTGATCGGCGAGACGCTGAGGGTGCGCGTCTACGAGGCGCACCTCGACGTGTTCTACGGCAGCCGCCTGCAGCTGCGCCTGTCGCGACTGCGTGGGCGGGAGCAGCACCGCATCGACTACCGGCACGTGATCTGGTCGCTGGTGCAGAAGCCCGGCGCCTTCGCCCGCTACCGCTACCGCGAGGAGCTGTTCCCCAGCATGACGTTCCGCCGTGCGTACGACGCGATCAGCGGGGACGGCCCGAGCCGCGAGAGCGACCTCGAGTACCTGAGGGTGCTGCACCTCGCGGCGGCGACGATCGAGGCCGACGTCGAGGCCGAGATCGGCGCGATGCTCGCTGCCGCCGAGCCCATCACGTGCGATGCGGTCCGAGCGCAGCTGGCGATGGAAGCCGACGTCGCGATCCCCGAGCTGACGCCGTACGAGGCCACCCTCGATGGCTACGACGAGCTGCTCGAGGAGGTGGCGCGATGAACAGCCCCGAAGCGTCGCTGCAGCTGATGCTGCGGACCCTGAAGCTGCCGTCTTTCGTCGCGAACCACGAGGAGATCAGCGCCCAGACGGAGAGCCACGGCTGGACCTTCAGCCAGGCGCTGCGCCAGCTCTGCGAGCTCGAGCTTCACGACCGGCGTGAGCGACGGATCGAGCGACTGATGAAGGCGTCGTGTCTGCCGAGCGACAAGACCCTCGCGACCCTTGAGCAAAAGAAATTGCCCGCGAAGGTGCGTCGGCAACTGCCGGCGCTGTGCGAGGGCGGCTTCGTGGAGCGCGGCGAGAACGTGCTGCTGTTCGGGCTGCCGGGCCGCGGCAAGAGCCACGTCGCGTCGGCCATCGGCCACGAACTCGTGCTGCGCGGTCGTCGTGTGCTGTACACGGCGACCCGCGCGATCGTGGAGAAGCTGCTCGTGGCGAGGCGGGAGCTGGAACTCGATCGCATGCTGCGCCGGCTCGACGGCTTCGACGTCGTGATCCTCGACGACATCGGTTACGTCCAGCAGGACCGCGACGAGATGGAGGTCCTCTTCACCCTGTTCGCCCAGCGCTACGAGCGGCGCAGCGTGGTGATCACCTCGAACCTCGTGTTCAGCCAGTGGGACCGGATCTTCAAGGACCCGATGACCACGGCCGCCGCGATCGACCGGCTCGTCCACCACGCGACGATCCTTGAGATGACCGGCCCTAGCCATCGCAGCGAGGAGGCCAAGAAGCGGTCGTCGAAGAAGACCAGGAAGGAGGGCGACGACAACTAAGAACGGGGGCTCATGAGGCCCCGGCGACAACTACCCCCGATGGGGAGAAATAGTTGTCGCCGATGGGGCGAAGTAGTTGACGCTGAGCAAACAGGCGATGCTTGCCGAGGGGTGCGATGCCGAAGCGTACGAGCTGGTCAGCGCCGTGAACGTCGCGCTGTCCGAGGCGAACGCTTCGCAGCGTTGGCTCGCGGGGGAGGACCTCTTCCACGCGGCCCGACTTCCAAGCGACGACGGGGACCGAGAGCAGTCGGCTCGCATCCTCGCGGAGGCGATGGCCAACGAATCGCCACCCGTGGCGCGACGGCCTGAGCGGTTGTCGAAGAAACGAGGAACGGGGCGGCGGACACGACACAAGAGAAGGCGTCGCAAGCCAAAGAGATGAACGCGTTCGTGGAGGTGGCGCATCGAGGGGCTCCGCGAGGCCCGCTTCAAGGTTGACGCACTCACGGAGCACCTGTCTTCGTTGGCGAAGAAGGGCGGCGCCTCGTGAGGCTCGCCGGATTCCACCAGGGGGTCGAGGTGCAGGACGTAGTCGGTGCCGGTGAGGTTCACGTCGACGCCGCCGGCCTTGTAGGCGTTGCTTAAGACGCCCGTCGGGCGCATCTTGACGACCTGGGTGATCGCTCATCGCCCAACTCCGCGCCGTATACCTTCTGGCCGGCGGGCCACCACTGCGGCCGTCCAAGATCGCAAGAGACCTTACGGGTGCGAACTACTGTTGTTCGGCGCTGAACATCGCCAACGTTGCCGGGAGTGGCTAGCATTGTTTGATGCACGAACTGCGGGAGGAAGGCACCGACGCTCTGCTGACAACCTTCGGCGGTCAGGTTCCCCGCGTGGGTGAAGAGGTGCGTTGGGCCGACGGCAGGGGGCGAGGGTTCTCGGCGAGGGTCCAGCGTGTCGTTTGGGTGCTCGAACCGTCGCGGGATGAACATGTCGCCGAATCGCAGTCGGCCCTCATCTACGTCCAGACGTAGACGAGGGGTATCCGCCAACGGTTTCCTCCCTTCACCGCGCCAAAGATGCCGGAGGACGGGGGCGCTAGGGGAAGGCGTTAGGGGAAGGCGTTAGCGGCGCCCTCCCCAGCACCGATCGCTTCCGCGTCGGCGCACTCAGCTTCTCGGGCCCTCGTCGCGGTGGCCCTCGGTCATCTCCTCACAGGCCTCTCCCTCCTCGGCCGAGAACCCGAGGAGCGCCATGATGGTGGAGAAGGACTCGCGGACCTCCGGTCCGAGATGTCGGTCGATGACTCTGCTTCGCTCCTCCGGGTCTCCGGGACAGCAGTACCGCCGCTCCACCCAACACCCGTCGTCGCGCCTGTAGATGGACGTCTCGAGCTCGCCGCCGCACGACGATCGGAACCGGACGGTGATGGGGTCCTCTCGCGACCCTGGAGCGAGCACGTCCAATTTCTCGGCCGGCTTCCACGGCTCCGAGTGCGCGATTGCCGCCGTCACCTCGGCAAGGGTCGTGTCATCGATTGTGACCCGCCGTTCCCGTTCAAAGCGCTCCTGCGCATCGCGCTGGAGCTCCGCGAGCACCTCCTCGTCGGGGTCGTAGACCGCGACGACGAGCTCCCGAATCAGCTCGTCCTCGTACACGTACTCGTCGTAGTGCGTGAGCGCGTCGAGCTCCGCCTGCATGGAACGCAGCCGCTCAACGATTCGCGGGATGTCGTCGGCCTCGAGCTTCAGCGCTCCAGGCCACTCGATGCCTGTGACGGGAAACGGCGCGAGGGTCGCGGAGTCCAGCGCCTGCCGCTCTTTCGCACGCCGACCACGGCTGAGGTGAGGACGATAGCTGCCCACATCAGGCCCCTTTCGAAGGGGGCTGAGCGGAACCGTGAAATGCCATCGGTCGCGAGGCTCGTCGAGCTTCTCGATGAGCACGAGCCGGTTCGCCTCATCCTTCAGCTTGAACCGAACCCGAAGGCCGAAGATCTCGAAATCAAACTTGTCCACTGTGCCTCCATGTTTGCCCCCGAGGGGGCGGCGGGCGCAGCGAGCGCGGAGACAAGCGGCAGCTGAACCGTAGCGCACGGGAGCGTGAATTTCGACACGGCCAACGAGAACCCCGTAGAGCACGATGGATCCACTGCACTTCGGACCGAACTTCACGCGTGAGCGGGTCGTAGGTGGCCTAAACCGACACCCCCCTCGGGATGTGCTAGGCTTGAAGCAAGGTCGACTGAGAGGTGTGCCCGGCTGCGCGAAGCGCCGGAGGCTCTCGGAGCCGACCCCAGCCGAACAAAAGCACCGCAAAAAGAACACGTACAAGTACAAGACCACAGACCAAGAACATCGGCGGCGCCGCGAGTAGGCCACTCGCGGCGTCTTCTTTTTCTGCGCGATGCTCGGACGACTGGCCCCGGCGCGGCGAGGTCCGCGCCGCGCCCGCTGGGGCCGGACCTTGCCCGGTCGATTTGATGTGCATGACGCGGAGCACGCATGTGCTCACGCTGAACGCCATGAGCAACGAGATCGACGTCGGTGGGGGCGGCCCGCTGCACTGCGCAAGCACCACCCTCATGTCCCGCGAGCCTGGAGCGAAGGGGGCCGGTTCGTTGACCCTGTCGGAGAGCGCGGAGGCCGGTGCCGAGCTCGAAGAGCGGATCCGACGCGCCATCGCCCGCAGCTCGAGGAACTGAGCGGCCATCATGGCCGCCTGCGGCTCGACGTCGCCATGTCGGAGCCGATATCGGAAGGCGTCGTACACCGCTGCCAAAGCAAGTGTCCGGCATAGCGCGCATGCTCGCGCACGATGCCGACATCCAAGACGTCGGGTGCCAACGTGAACACGTCGGTCGACCTCGTGGCATCTGTGAGGATCCCCCGCTTCCGTGGACACCCCCGAAGGCGCGATGCTGCGCGAGGAGTGTCCCATGTCGAAGAGGAAGCGAAGGAAGTTCACGCCGGAGTTCCGGGCCGAGGTCGTGGCGCTGTGCCAGGCAGGCGACCGGAGCATCGGCCAGGTCTCGAAGGACCTGGACCTGACGGTGACGTCGGTGCGCGAGTGGGTGCGTCGGGCTGAGGTCGACGCGGGCCGCGGCCGCCCCGGCGAGCTGACGACGGTGGAGCGCGACGAGCTGACGCGGCTGCGGCGCGAGAACAAGCGGCTGCGGATGGAGCGCGAAATCCTAAAAGCGGCGGCCACCTTCTTTGCCAAGGAGAACGAGTGAAGTTCGCGTTCATCCTGGCGAGGGCGGTGGCCTTCCCCGTGGCCCTGATGTGCCGGCTCCTGGGCGTGTCCAAGAGCGGGTTCTACGCGTGGCGAGACCGCCCCGAATCGGCTCGTTTCCATGATGACGCGCGCCTCGCCATCGACATCGCCGCCATCCACAAGCGCAGTCGAGGCCGATACGGCAGCCCCCGCGTTCACGCCGAGCTGCAGGCGCAAGGCATCCGCGTCGGGCGCAAGCGCGTCGAACGGCTGATGCGCGAGCTCGGGCTGTGCGCGCGTCCGCGCCGCCGGTTCCGCAAGACCACCGACTCGCAGCATGCCAACCCCATCGCGCCGAACCTGCTCGAGCGGAACTTCGAGGCGAGCGCGCCGAACCAGGTGTGGGTGACCGACGTGACCTACGTCTGGACCTACGAGGGCTGGCTCTACCTCGCGGTCATCGTCGACCTGTACGCCCGTCGCGTGGTCGGCTGGGCCGCGAGCGACGCCAACGACACGACGCTCGCGTTGTCCGCCCTCTCGATGGCCGTGGAGCACCGCAAGCCTCCGCGCGGGCTCATCCACCACTCCGACCGCGGCAGCCCGTATGCGAGTGCCGAGTACCGGCGCGCGCTGGCGCTGCTGGGCATCGTCGCGAGCATGAGCCGCAAGGGCGACTGCTGGGACAACGCGGTCGCCGAGAGCTTCTTCAGCACGCTCAAGGTCGAGCTCGTCCACGAGGAGCAGTACGCGACCCGTGGCGCCGCCGTCGTCTCCATCGGCGACTATATCCTTTGCTTCTACAACGCCGAGAGGCGCCACTCGCATCTGAACTACGTCAGCCCGGTAGAGTTCGAATTGAAGTCCGAGGTCGCCGCGTTGGCGGCATAGTCAACCTGTCCGCGAGAGCGGGGGAACCTCACTGCGATCGCAACGTAGTCGTCCACCTGGTGCATGCTCCCGTCAACGGAGCTTGCGGTGAGGCCAGAGTCGACCTTCACCTCGATGAGCGCACGCCACCCGGTCTGGTGGTCGACGAGGACGAGATCCGGCCGGCAAAGGCCCGGACCGTTCACTCGGGGCAGAATGACCTGCGTCGCGACCTCCGGTGCGGCAGTGGCGAAGTGGGGGCCGAGCAGCGCGAGGAACGATGCGCGCAGCTCGACATCACGGCGGATCAGCCACGCAAGCATCTCGGTGATCGGATCCTCTGTTGCGGGCCGCGCCGCGGACGCAAAGCCGAGCAAGGTCGCCAGCAGATTGTCGCCCTGCACGTCGACCCTACCGCGGCCGATCAGGCCGCGGACTGCCCGCCGTTCTTGTTCAGCACAGCGCCGCGATCCGAACGACCCAAGTCAGCCCCCAACTCCCAGCTCATCCCCTGCGAGCCAACGGCTCAGATAGGTCACGATGACCACCGGCTTGGTTGCATTTGGCTTGGTCCCGTCCCCCCACTGCCACGGGTCCTCTACTACCTCGGGATCGGAATCGCCCTCGCCCCCTGGTTCGATCGGGGCCTCGTCCTCTTCGCTTTGCTCGACGGCGTCCTCTTCGCTTTGCTCGACTGCCTCGTCCTCTTCCCCCTGTTCGACCGGGACCTCGTCCTCTTCGCTTTGCTCGACGGCCTCGTCCTCTTCGCCTTGAACTCCTTCGCCTTGCGTTACTGGGACCTTTCGAATCCACCGCTCTTCAAAGCCACGCCGCAGTCGAACTCCTTCTGCGACGCCATCGACATCCACCGGCGGTAACACGCGCTTCGGATACCGATCGAGAATGCGCCGAAGCTGGCTCGCCGCGGAGCTCGTGCTGATGTCAGGGTCCGAAAATAGCTCCTCGAGCTCTTCTTGAAACGACGCCATCTGTCGACCGTCACCTACTCAGCGCCTCGTCGAGGGAGGCGATCACCTCATCCTCGAGGATTTGCGCGGCGCCGAGATCCCGCCAGGCTTTTAGCACCGCGCGGCCATCACACTCGATCTCCGGAAGCAGGACGTCGTTCATGTCGTCCGGATAGGTGTGGTCAACGACCGACCCCGATGCCGTCGCGCAGAATTGCACCTGGGCGTGAGGCGTTCGCAACGCAAGGAACAGCCAACCGGCATCGACCCCCTTCCGAGGGATGACTCGCGCAATCATGTTGCTGGCGAGCCACCCATCGCGTTCTGGCGTGATGACGACCGGGGTGCCCAGGGATCCATCCGCCCTTCCGTCTGACGGGTAGGCGAGCCAGCCCTGCCGGAGCTCGAAGTCCGTAACATCGCTAAAGCTGGCTGGAGAGATGTACTGAAGATGAACGGGCTGGCCCTGCAGAAGCTGGGTGCCGGATACGATCGGCCTGCCATTGGCGGCATCGGTGTAGAGGCGCTTGTAGCGCCCGAGCATCCGGACCTCAGCCACGTCCCGTACGCGAACGCCACCGAGTCGCTTGATCTGGCGACGGGCCCGGCCGACCAGCGGATCGTAGAAGGCGGCGTCCAACCGGCCGACCAGGTTCGCAGCGCGGTGAGTCCAACCCTCCGCAGGCTTTTTCCGCCGCTTGAGCTTCGGCAGCTGGGACTGGAACTCGGCCAGCAGTTCACCCAAGGCCTGGCGTGCCCGGTCCCGCTTCTTGAAGGCCCTTTGCATTCCCTTGGCCGCGGCGTCGATCGCCGATTCACCAGGGATGGGCACGAGCTGTGCCGCTACATGGTCCGCCGTGAGGTGGTCGATGACCGATCCGGTGCGGTCCCGACGAAGAAGCTCCTGCCCGATCGGGCTCCTGAGGTAGGCCAGCAGGAAGAACCGAAGCCGGGGATTCGGCACCTCAATGCGGACCATGTCGTGACTCAGTACGAACTGCTCGAGCCAGCTGTCCACCATCACCGCAGGGCCCAGATTGCGCCCGGAGCACGTCTGCAAGATCGTTCCGTGACTGAGGCTGTAGTGGTCGAGCGATCGGGTACGTTCAACTGAAAGCCAACTTGCGGGCTCCGGCAGGTACATGAACACGTCGTGCGGTCTCAGGTAGCCAGCCCGATCTTCGTTCTGCGCGGCGTAGATCCGCTTGAATCGCTTGGGGGCCCAGACGTGGGCTCCGAACACGCCGTCGCCCACTGCCTCAAAGCGGACCCCCGCCGCGCGAAGCTTGGCGACGCGTTCTGCTGCGCCACGAGACGGGGACCAGAAATACTCCGAGTCCAGGCGCCCTGCGCCAGCAAGGTCACGAGCGCGGAGCGTCTGGAGCTTCACTGCTGCTCCTCGAGCCACTTGCGGTAGGCGGATGCAACCTCCTCGAGCTCATCATCGAGAACTCGGTCGAGCACTTCGACGGTGTGCTCGACCTCCTCTCCGGTTTCGGGATCGATCTGCGTCACGGTCTCCTCGCGGACTTGGAGCGCGTCGGTGCCGTCCGGATTCCGCTTGAACAAGGGGTTGCGTCGCTTGTCATGCCCGATGGTCTCGGCGATGGCCATGAACACGGGGTAGTCAAGGCCTTTTGTTTCCGCGACTTGGCGCTCCTCCGCGCTCAGGCGTCGCATGAGGACCATCGATGTCTGGGTGTCGGTCCCAGGCTGGAAGAGCTCCCGCGCCATGTCGACTACGGCCAGTACCTGGGTGTTGCAGAGGACCCAGTGCCGGACGTACTCGAGCGCAGGGTTGTTCAGGATCCCGTTCGGAATCACCATCGCCATGCGACCCGTGCCTGGCCTGAGGAACTGTACGCACCGCTCGATGAACAGAATCTCCGGGGGTTGGGAGCGGGAGAGCTTCGGGCTACCCGAGGCGTCCGTTCGCATCACCCACCGCTCGTCCTCCCCCTTCTCCCAGAGGGCCGCCAGCTCGAACTGAGCCAAGACTTGCTCGTCGGTGATCTTGATCTTCGTACCGAACGGGGGGTTTGTGAACAACACGTCGACCGAACCCAGCGGAACGCGCTCAGCGGCGCCGGGCGACCACCGGTGCGGGTGCTCCAGACTGTTGGCCTGAAACAGCGCCCCCTCCCCGTCATTGTTCATGACCATGTTCATCTTGGCGGCTCGAACGAGGGCGGGGTTGAGATCGAACCCCGCCACGTTCTGCGTCAAGAACTCGTGACGCTTGCGGTCGAGCTCGCGTTGCTCGTATCGGGTCGGCCCCTCTGGGTTGCGCCACTCGGCCTTCTCTTCTTTCTCGAGGTTCTCAAGCGCCTTGTTCATCGCCGTGATGAGAAAGCCGCCGGTCCCGCAAGCTGGGTCGAAGAGGCTCTCTCCGAACTGCGGGTCGAGCATCGCAACGGCCATGCGACACGCATTGCGGGGCGTGAAGAACTCACCGCGATCACCACGGAGGTTCGAGCCAACGACCTCCTCGTAGGCGATGCCCTTCACGTCGACGGAGGATGCAAGCAGCGAGAAGCGCTGGAGCTGGGACACGACGTACGCGACGACGATAGGCTTGAGCTGCAGCTCCTGATCCGCCCCCAGGAAGATCGCGGGGTACTTCTTCACGACCTTCGTCATGAGCGAGGCGATTCGGGACTTCGCCGCACTCGCTGCGGTGCTGTTGCCTAGCTCCGACGGCGTCACGAAGAACTGGAGGAGCTTGCCGCCACGCTCATCCTCGATCTTGCAGAAGATGAGCTTGAGGAGCTCCCAGAAGGCTTCCGACTTCTGCATCCCGGAGTTCGCTGCGATGTAGTTGTGGCAGCGCCGAAATGCGAAAAGTAGGTTGTCAGCCGTCGCCGGCATGAGGCCCTTGCGTTCGGGTCGTGCCGCCTCCGATTCGGTCTGGCCCGCATAGGGGATGTCGATGACCTCTTCGAATGCGATCTGCCCGCCCTGAACACGCTTGGCGAAGCAGTAGCGATCGTCGCCGTTCGTCCAGAGCCCGTACTGCGCATTCGGGCAGGCAGCCATGTAGGACTGCAGCTGCTCGATTCCGTCCTTCTTCCGCTTCGGGTTGGCCCCCGAGCGCTTGGTCTCGACCAGCAGGTAGGCGTTGGCCTGGGTGTGCTCGCTATCCGGACGAAAGACGACGATGTCGACCGACGGACGTGCCGAGCCCATCTTGATTCGCACCTCGGGACGGCAGTCCGTCGGGGCATAGTGGTACTGGCGAACGAGGGCCTTCTCGAGGTTCTGACGAACGTACTCTTCAGGCGTGTCGCGGAAATGGCGACCGGTCAGGAAGTCGGGGGTCTTGCCTTCCGGAATCGCTCCCGCCGCGACCGTGGCTGGCGGGGCTAGGGGTTGCTTCGCGGGGCTCTTGCGCTTCGACTTGGACCGCTTCTTCGCCATGGATGTCCGGGGTCGTCCCCCACATGGAGCCCCGAGGTCAAGCCCCGCGTGAGGCAGATGGCACGAGCCGAGGTCCCGCCTTCGTGCGCTTAGCACAAGCACGCAGCCCACGCGCTCAGCATGCGAAGGCGAGTTTTCGTGACGGCGACGAGAACGAGTCGACCACATGGTGTCGGCATGCCCAACGGCAACGAACCCCCTCCCGACGAACCGCGCGCCGGACTCTTGATGGTGGCCTACAACCTCACCGTCACAGGCCCCAACATCCGGGCCGAGCGCGAGGTAGAGGTCGACTCGCGCCTGTTCGCGCCCCGTGAGCTCGACCTCAAGGGCGACGTCTTCATCGATCACGAGGCGCTCGGAGTCCCGGTCGAGCCCCTTCGCCTGCGGCTCGACGACGAGGAGGCTCGCGCCCGGCGCGAGCGCAACGGGCGCGAGCTCGTCGACGAGGCGCGACGGGCGTGTACGGCCGACTCGGACCGGCCCCTCCGCACCCTCATCGCCCTGTTCCCCTCGATCGTGCTGCGGCTCCGTGCGGTCCAAGACCATCTCGACGCACTGCCGCCGGAGCGAGCGGAGATCCTCGTCGGCACGCGGCGCGGCCGCGGCCGCCCGCCGGAGCCGCAGATGCACCTCGCGCGGGTGCGCGGTCTCGAACGCCTCGTGGCGACCTACCAGCTGACGCAGGACAAGGCGGCAGAGCGGCTGACGGCCACCGGTGTGCACCCGAGCAAGGGCCGGCTGAAGAACCTGACCAGCCCCAAGGCGGACTACCCCCGCTACCTGCGATTTCTGGTGGAGGGTGTGCTCGTGCGCGAGGACGTGCTCGAGCCGCTCGCATGGGGGACGCCACCCACGACGATGGCCACGGTCTACGAGGCCGAACTGGAGGGGAAAGACGATGAGTAGGAAGAGCAGCGGCAAGGGGTCGAACGCGCAGCGGTCGAACGCCAAGAACCCGAACAACGCGGCCTACCGCCACGCGCAGTCGAACCGGGGCAACCAGCTCAATCCGCAGCACGCCAACCACGGCGGCGGCGGAAAGAAGGGGGGCGGGGGCGCGGCGAAGAAGTAGCGGGACCGATCGACGCGGGGGGCTCTTCGCTCGAGGCGCACCCCCGCGTCGCCCGCCGCCCGAGCCCGGTCACCGCTGAGCGGTGAATCGGTGGATGTCGACTCCGAGCAGCTTCCACGCCTTCGGGTCGAAGCCATACAACTGCTGCGCCTCGGAGAGCAGGTTCTGGTTGTTGTCCTCGGTGCGCGCGGGCGGCGACGGGACCTTCACGATCTTGCGCAGCGAGGTCAGGCTCTCGCCGAGCGACAGCAACTGGTCGGCGTGCGTCAGAACCTCGAGCGCCGAGAGCGCCTGGCCGCCCTTCTTGCCGTTGGCGAGCTCGTCCAACAGGCGCTGCTTTCGCTTGAGCGTGCGGCCGTCCAGCGCCGCGTCGGTGCTGTGCCGGCGCCGCTACTGAACAGATCGTTCAGCCGACGCGCCGCCTTGCGGGAGAGCGGGTGAGTCGGGCCCCACGGCGGGCCGCCTCGGCGGCGGTGTCACCGCAGTGCAGTTGCGCGCGCATCCCAGGTCGCGACCCACAAGAACCGCTCGGCGACGTCCATATGCCCCTCGTCTATCCGGTTCACGCCAGCCTGGCCTTCGGTCAGGGATCGACTTCGCGAATCGAGTCGAGTCAGGGCCACTCCCAACGACCGAGGTGGCTGTCGTCGGCATAAGTGACCCAGATGAGATCGTTGGGATCGGGCAGGGTGTTCTGCGCGATGAGCTTGTCGAGAAGCGCGTGAGCAAAGTCGTCGATCGCGTATCCCGCGGGAGTGGGGACGACGTCGAGAGTTACGGTCCACACCGTTCCGCCTCGATCGATCGTTCTAGGGCGTGCTCCGTGGCTCGCTAAGAAGGTCGCTGAATCCCCTCGCTTTCCCTCCATATAGTGCTCCAGCGCCTGCCACGGATTTTGCGAACGGTAGTTGGGCTGGCCCTTCGTGGCGGTTCCAAAGAGCCCCCAGTGGGCGACAACGAGGTGGTTCAGGGCCTTCTGTCTCATCGGTGCATACATCTGTCGGCGTTTCGCAACGGTCCGCGGCTTTCGAGCCCCGATCCCGCTAGCTACTAGCTGCTCCGTGTGGCGGTGGACGAACGGAGTGCTCACTATGGAGCGGCGAAAAGGGAGTGCGTTGTGGAGCTTTGGCAGTTGTTGTTGGTAGGACTGGTAGGTGGCTTGGGAAGCGCGGTCTTCACGGCGCTGTGGAAATCGCTGGCTGCCGCCGTCCGGTGGAGATTCGACCGGGGCGAGCTCAAGGCTACCTCAGATGCTGAACTGGCACGCGACGAGCTCATCCCCGCGTTCCGCCGCGCTCGAACCGTGCCGCGGATTGATGCGGGTTTCGACGACCGTCGTGCGTACGAAGCTATCCTCGACGAGATCGACGATACGCTGCTGCGTTTGCATGGCGCGGCGGCTAGGGCTCGTCTGGAGCAGCTTGTAGAAGTGCTTCGACAGCACGATTTGATCTGGCGCCTTCTTCCAGCTCGGTACGCCTTGGGATGGGTCGTGTCTCGGGAGGCTCGAAACGTCCTGGGGGCGCTGGCGAGGCGGGATCCGGTTCCGCCCCCGCAGACCACGGTGACCCGTGTCCTGATCCCCGCCCTGGAGGCGGTCGAGGAATACATTGACGAGCAGGCACGTGCCCAGGACGAGTTGGAGGAGTTGTATCGCAAGGATCAGTACCGCAAGCGTCGGGAGGCCAACGCACGGGCTGCTCGGACTCGCGCCGCGGCCAGCGCCCTGGCCGAGGACGACGGGCTTGCTGTGGAGGTCGCCTCCTGACGCTGGCCGCGCCTGCACGCCCGCTTGGGGCCCGAGTTGTTAGCCTCCCGATGCTTGCGGGTGGCAGCTTGGTCTCGCTCAGGCCCGGCTCGACGCGCGTCGAGAAGCCGGAGACACTCCTCTCCTGGAAGAAGAGGCGACGAGGCTGCCGGAGATCCGAGGGTGCGCCGTTCTCATCCTCACCGAGAGGTTGAGGTATGCGGGGTAGCAGGGGTTCGTCCCCCCGCGGGAGGGCTACGGAGCAGCGATAAGGGCCCCGATCGTTCCGATGGCGATCCCGAACACCACCACCAGCAAGCACCCTCCCCCGACGACCGGCACCAGGGGTACCTGCTCCCAGGTGAGCTGCCGGTGCGCGGCCCACATCGCTGCGCCACCGATCCCGGGGCTCGCGATGATCAATCCGAGCGCCAGCCAGTTGAACAGCGGCGTCCAGAACCCATCCAGTACCGAGTAGCCGAAGTCGCCGGTGATGAGCGGCACGAGGACGGTGTCTCGCAGACCGAGGATGACGGCGGCGAGGGCGACGAGCACGATGGCCAGCAGCCCGAGGAAGCGGGCGGGCGTCCCCATGGGCTCAGGCAGTAGCCCGCCGTGCATGCTCAGGTCCAGTCGGGCTCGAGGAGCTCGTCGTCGTAGACCTCGTCGCGCTTGTTGCGGCGCGCGCGGACGACCGCGAGCGTGGCCCCTGCGGCGAGCACGGCGGCGCCGATCCCGAGCAGCGGCCCGAGCATCCCGCCGCCCGAGCTGTCGTCGGAGCTTCGGTCCGGAGCGGCCGGCGAGCTCGTCCCGCTCCGGTCCGGCGGCGGGCGCACCCTCCCCGGCTCGTCGCGCGGCGGGGCCGGCTCGCGCCGCGGCGGGGTCCGGGGCTGGCCGCGATAGAGCAGCGCGTGAGTCTGAAGCCGCGACACGAAGTACAGCTCGAGTTCGAGCTCGACCGCGCGTCGAGGCAGGCTGCGCAGCGGCGCCATCACGCGTGCGGAGTCGTATCCGCCATGCTGGCCGGCGTGGAACGCCACGTACGCGCGCAGCGCCTCGTGCGTGACCGGCCCCCAGCGTCCATCGATTCGTCCGGGCGACGGCGCGTCGTCGGTCAGGCCGCGGGACTCGACCCGGGACCAGTAGGTCAGCCCCTCCTGAACGGTCCGAACGGAGATGGTGCGAGTGGGCATGGTCTACCTCCTGTCTCGTCGCCGGCGACGTGCGATGCCCCAGCCGAGCAGCCCGCCGAGCGCCGCGGCGAACAGCGCGGCGCCCGCGGGGTGCACGCCGGCGGCGGTCTCCTCGAGCTCGATCGAGGGCAGCGCCGGCCACCGCGCCGAGTCGGCGGTGGCGACGAACTGGTTGTGGATGGTGGCGACGAGCTGCGCGCCGGGGTGTCGAGCGAGGAAGCTGCGGACCACGAACGGCGCGGCGAACTCGATCGCGGTGGGGACGGGGTTGGTGGTGTGGCCGGCGGCCCAGCGCAGCACGACCTCGCGCAGCTCCGCGTCGAGCTCGGGCCAGGGGGTGCGCTGCAGCCGCTCGCGCGCGGCCAGCCGTGCAGGCGAGCACTCGTCGCGGCCGTGCCCGCGCCCGCCGGGCCGGCAGAACTGCCCGCCGGCGAGCCAGCGGGGGTTGATGGGCTGGGAGTAGGCGCGGATGAGGTCGGTGAACGAGTCGAAGCGCCAGCGGCCGTACTTGGCGCGCTGTCCGTCGGGGCTGAACAGCGACGTCATGGTCCACAGCACCGCGAGCGCGTCGTCGCGCCGGCCGGCGCGGCCGGGCAGCGTCTCGCCCTGGACCATGCGCGCGGCCCAGAGCAGATCGCGCTCGGTCAGGCGGTAGCTCCAGCTGCCCATCCGGATGATGCCGCGCTTCACCGCCACGAGGCGCCCTCCCCTGTGTCGTCGTCGCGAGAGCGGAAGCGCTGGTAGGCGTGGTAGCCGGCGGCGGCCGTCAGCCCGATCGCCATGCCCCACAGCAGCGACGACGCGAACGACCTCACCCCCGAGCTTGTGTCGGTGGCCTCGAGGATTTGAGCCCAGGCGTGATCGGCCATCTGCCGGTAGCCGGCGCGGGTGAAGTGAAGGCCATCGGCGGCCAGCGGCGCATCGGGCACGCGCATGTCGACGTGGATGAAGCCAGCCAGCGTGGAGGGGACGAGGCGCGCCTCGAGCTCGGCCGCGCGGGCGCGCTGCTCGTCGGCCGCGGTGCCGGTGTCGGTGATCGTGTGCCCGAGCCAGGCGATCAGGGCCCGCGGCAATTCCGCGCGCAGCCAGTAGATGTTCGACTGCAGGTCGCGCGCGGCCGTGACCGGCGGGCCGTTGCCGCTCAGGGCCACGATCGCGAACGGCAGCTCGTCGGCGACCTCGGGCGCGAGGACCTGGCGGCGGCCGAGCTGAAGGTCGCGCTGAAGGGTCCGTAGGCTCAGCCCGCGCTCGATGTGCTGGTAGACGGTGCGCGCGCGGCTGCGGCGCAGGCGCTCGACGAAGTGCGGCGCCATGCCCTCCATCTGGCTGTGGCCGAGCAGCAGCGCCCCTCGATTCCTCCACGGCCGGCTCATGGCTCGGCCTCGGGCAGGCCCAGATCCGGCAGCGCGGGCGGGTCGGCTTGGTGAAGGCCCCAGGTCGCGAGCGCGAGCGCGGGCAGCCACGCGAGCGCGGCCGTCACGGGGGCGAGGGTGACGAACGCCGCGATCGCGCTGAGCGCCAGGGTCGACCACGTGGCGCAGCACAGGTTGCAGGCCCAGGGCTTTCGACCGTCGCGCACCCAGCCCGAGACGACCGGCGCGCGGCGCACGAGCAGCGTCAGCCCCACCGCGGTGGCGGCGAGCAGCGCGGACAGCTCGAGGACCGAGCCGGGATCGAGGCGGGCGCTCACGGCTCGTCGAAGGGTGTGAGCTCGTCGCTCTTGGTCTTGCGCTTGCCGGCGTAGTAGCCGACGCCCCCGCCCGCGGCGGCGGCGATCAACAGCAGCCACCAGGGCCAGCAGTCGCAGTCGTGCTCGTCCTGTTCGGGCGCGGGCTGGTTGGAGGAGGCGATGTCGGGGTTGAAGTAGCTGAATCGAGGCGGCGCGTTGGGTTCAGGCATGGAGTCTCCGGGCGTTGATGAAGGCGGCGCCGAGGCTGATGCCGGTGATGGCGCCCAGGCAGAACGGGACGACGAGCGAGCGGGTGTGCGACCGGTGTGCGTCGCGCAGCTCGAGCTCGCGCTGCTCCGCGGCGTGCATCGAGCGCATGGCCTGCTCGCGCAGGCGCATCTGCTCGGCGAGCAGCACGAGCTGCTGGGCCATCTGGCGCAGCTCGCGCTGGCGCAGCTCGAGGATCTCCTCGGGACTGGCCGGGAGCGGCGGCACCTACTCGTCCTCGCAGGGGCAGCGCGCGAAGAAGCGCACGAGGACCTCGCCGCGGCGCCGGCCGGCGCGGGCGGTCATCCACGTGTCGCGCGCGGGCAGGTAGAAGATGAAGTGGCTGCGGGTCGACGCGCGATGCGGTCGCGCGCGCTCGTTGGCGAGCAGCCGCTGGTACTGCGCCGCGGTGAGGCGCTGGGCGTGGCTCTGCATCGTCGTGTTCATGTGCGGTCCTCCATGTCCGCCTCGTCGTCGTCGGCGGTGCGTCGCGCCTGTCGCCTGTCGCGCTGGCGCTTGGCCAGCAGCCCCAGGCCGATCGCGACGGCCGCGGCGGCGCCGAGCAGCGGCACGACGGGCACGCCGCCGTCTTCGTCCTCGCGGTCGAGCTCGTCGCCGGCGTCGCCCTGCCCAGCTCCGTCGGTGGCGCTCGGCTCGGGTCGGAAGGCGACGCGGGTCTTGTAGTTCTGCAGCAGCGACGCGATGTCGGTGTTGCCCTGCGGGGTGGGCACCGCGCAGTCCGGGTCGCTCAACATCCGGCGGAAGCCCAGCCGTGGGCAGTCGCCGCCGCCGTAGGCCAGGGGGATGAACTCGAGCACGAGCTGCAGCACCAGGCCGATCACCCCGATGATCGCGCCGATGGCGGGGTTCATGGCGGTGGCGACGGCGGCGACGCCTCCGATCACGGTGCCGCTCCAGGCCTGCGCCTCGCGGCGCTCGGCGGTGAGGATCTGCTCCTGCATTTCCTCGGATGTCAGCCCGAGCTGCCCGGCCTCGGCGTAGGGGAGCAGGTAGGTCAGGTAGCGCTGGTACCCGGCGTTGAGGACGGCGTCGAAGGGCGCCTCGATCCAGTCCTGCGCGTGGGCGGCGAGCAGGTCCATGGTGGCCTCGGCGCCGGCGATGGCCACGGTGAAGCGCTCGTAGTGGAAGCACTCGCGCGCGGACGGGGCGACGAACAGGCACGGCGCGCCGCCGGTCGCGCGCTCCATGCGCCCGACGAGGAAGTCGCCGGGGTTGGGCGCGGCCTCGAAGATGTGCAGCGACAGGTCCCGCGCCGGCATGCTGCGGGTGCGCGCGGTGGTCGGGACCGGCCGGGGCTTTTCGAGCGCGTGCTGCACGCGGGTGTGCTCGAGGACGTAGCCGCGGGTGCGGCCGGGCGGCATCCACAGGTAGGCGCCCAGGTCGCGGTCGACGCGCTCGCCCAGGTGCGCGAGCACGTGGTAGCCGAGCGCCGAGTGGCGCGCCGGGATGTCCTCGCCGCTTCCGAGCAGCCACAGCTCGGCGAACATCAGCGGGACCTCGACGCCGCCGTGGGTGGGGCGGATGGTGCGCAGGTACGCGCGCGTGCCCTCGAAGTGGTTGGGGACGTCGAAGCCGTGCAAAAAGGCGTGCACGACGTTGGTGTCGTCGGCCATGTCCGCGCACAGCTTCAGAACGTCCACGCACCAGTCGAACTTGCCCTGCGCGGCGGTGTCGGGCGGTGGCCGGCGGTGCAGCAGCGCGACGAGGCGCGAGCGGCGCCAGTCGTAGTGCCGGCGCCGAAACAGCAGGCAGTCGATCGCCTCGGGCGTGCATGGGGCGTCGTAGGTCTGGATGTACGGGAACGCGCACGTGTCGCGGCGCGGGTCGGGGACCGAGGGGAACCCGAAGTCGGGGCAGGACGGAGGGGCGGGGGCCTCGGCGGTCGCGTCGAGGAGGTAGCGAATGGGGATGCGCGGGAACGCGTTCATGCCGCGGCCTGGTCGTCCTCGTCGTCGCGAAGCAGCAGGTAGCCGCCGCCGAGCAGCGCGACGAGCGCGATGCCGCCGCCGATGAGCAGCGTGGTCTGCTGGCTGCGCTCGCGGCGCTCGGCACGCTCGGCCTCCTCGCGGCGGCGCTGCGCCTCGCGCTCGGCGGCGGCGCGGTCGACCTCGGCGGCGGCGAGGATCGCCTCGGTCTCCTGCTGCTGGTCGGCCAGGGCCGCCTCGATCGCGGCGGCGACGTCGACGGTCTCGTCCTCGTGCGTGGCCGCGTCGACGACGGCCAGGGCCGAGGCGAGCGCGGCGTTGGCGGCGGACAGGCACGCCTCGCGGTCGCGGCGCTGGTTTTCGCGCGCGTAGCCCATGTTGCAGGCGGCGGTGGCGATGGCGTGCGCGGTCTGCGCGGCGATGCGGCCGGCGCGCCGGTCGTCCGCGGCGTCGCCCAGGCCCGACAGCGCCCGCGGCGGCCGATCGGCTCGGCGCCGGCGCTCGGTCCGCGCGCGGCTTCGCGGGCCGGGTCCGGCGAACAGGACCTCCCACCGTCGGCTCGATCGCGCCGGGGTGCGCGCGGAGGTCGCGGCGCGCTTGGCGCGCTGCTGGCGCTTGGCGGCGCGCTGCAGCGCGCGGCAGTCAGCGCGGCACCGGATCCGGTCGTAGATGTCCGGCAGCGACTCGCAGCGCTGGATGCAGCGCTTCTTGGAAAAGGCGGGCATGGGCGGGTCTCCTCAGAAGGCGGGCAGCAGCTCCTCGAGCTCGTCGTCCTCTTCGTCGTCCGAACCGGACGTGGCGAAAAACACGACAGCGCCGGTACCGACCAGGGCGACGCCGGCCCAAAGCCACGGGCTCTTCCACCAGGCGTCGCCGCCCTCGTCCTGCAGCTGGCCGCTGACCGAGCGGCTCTGGGGTCCCGAGGTGGTCGAGCTCGTGGTGGTGGTCGAGGTCGAGGTCGAGCGCGACTGCGGCTCGCCGCCCGAGCGGGGCGCGGTGGACTGCAGGCGGCTCCAGACCGAGGTCTCCAGCCGCACGGTGGTGTCGCGCCGGCTGGCCTCGAACGGCTCGTCGCCCTGGTAGTCGATGCGCTCGAGGAACCGCTGCAGCGCGCCCTGCGTGTTCGGGCCCCACAGCCCATCGGCCCCGGTGCGGCCGACGTCGTAGCCGGCGCGTACGAGCTCGCGCTGCACGTCGCGCACGGACAGGCGCACGGGGTCCTCGAGGTCGCCGAGGGCGCGGGTACGGCGCGCGGTGGCTTGGGAGGCTTTGTTGCGTCGCCGGGCCTCGGCGCGCGGGGAGCCGAACAGCAGCGGGCGCCCTGCCCTTCTGCGTCGTTTTTGGAACCGGACCATCACAAGTCTCCTCTTCGTTCGAGACGCTCGACGAGCAGACGCGCACCGCGCGCGAGCTCGGCTTGCTGGCGCGCCTTGCGCCACTCCCACCACCCCCACAGGCCCAGGCCCGCGACCGTGGCGACCGACACGAGCGCGAGCGTGACGCCCGCCGACTCCTCGACCCGGTCGAGCCGCTCACGCACCGTCGGTCCGCCGCGCAGCGAGCGCAGCTCGCGTAGCACCCACTCGCGTAGCTCGGTCCACGCGGCTGTCAGCCCCAGAAACTCGTCGAGCTCGAGGATCAAGCCGTTGAGGTGCTGCACTGCGTCGCGCGCGCTGGCGCGGAACCACCGCAGCGCGTCGCCCACCAGGTCGCGCACGTCCTCGACGAACGCGCTCCACCGGACGCCGATTGCCTCGAAGTCGGGCACGAGCTCGTCGAACGCCCCGCCCGCGGCGCGCGCCTGTTCGGTGGCGCCGCGCCAGGCGCGGTCGAAGACCTGCGTCGAGTCCCACAGCGCGTCGACCCGCCGTGCGAAGGCGCGGATGCCGGGGATGGCGGTGAAGGGCTCGACCGCCAGCAGCAGCCCTGTGGGTTCGGCGGGCATGGGCGACAGGTGGCGGTGGCCTCAGCCGTTGGGCTCGCGCACGCGGCCGAAGACGCCGTGCATGTAGAAGGTCACGAGCACGTCCGACTCGAGCGTCACGCAGCGGTTGCTGTGGGTGGGCGACGAGGTCTCGTCGCCACAGTCGCGCTCGGTCTCGCGCTCCTCGCCGTCCTCGTCCTCGTCGGTGGCGGGGGCGTCGGCGCCGCCCTCCCCTGCTCCGGTCGTCTCGCTCATGGCCTCGCGCAGCCACTGGCGGTGCGGGAAGCTGAGCTTGCCGGCGAACTTCATGTCCTCGTTCGTGTAGAGGAACGGGTAGCGATCGGGCGTGCTGTCCATCGCCGCGAGGCCGTTGGCGGGCTGGCTTTCGTGATGCACCCCGAAGCCGATCGGCAGCGTCTCGAGCGAGCCGGAGAGGATGGGGTCCTCGTTGACCTCGACGCAGAGGTGGGCGTTGTAGAGCACCTTCTCGATGTCGCGGTTGCGCGTGGGCGTGTCGCAGACGACCGACGCGATCGCGACGCCGACCTTGTGCACGATGCCGACCTCGCCGCGCGGCAGCTCGCCGCCGGCTGACCACGAGCTGTCCATGTCGGAGCGCTCGCGCGTGAACAGCGGGAACTCGGCGCCGAAGTCGTGGCGGCCCTGGGGGACCAGGACGCGGTAGACCTTGGTGCGCTCGCCGACGCGCTCGACCTCGAACGAGGCCTCGTCGTCGTCGGCCGGCACCGTCAGGTCGGTCCAGCGGGTGGGGTCGGCGGGGTCGTTGATCTGGTAGCGGCTACTGGCCTTGAACTCGGGCATGGCGTGGTCCTGTGGATGAGCGGTGGATAAACGGGTGCGGGTGGACGGGCGGCGCTAGCGGAAGAACCGGCCGCCGGGGTACGGGTAGGGACCGGACGTGCCGGGGTCGTCGCCGCCGGCGTCGGTCACGATTTCGCCGTCGTCGATCGGCTCCTCGTCGTCGCCGCCGCCGATGACGTCGTCGTCGTCGTGCGAGTGCCGCGCGTAGAAGGGGATGTGCGACGCGGCGTCCTCGTAGGCCTTGCGGTCCTCGGGGTCGTCGGTGTCGCGCGCCTCGCCAAGCAGCAGCTCGCGGATGAGCCCGAGCACGCCGATGGCGGTCAGCGAGATGCCCCAGGCCGCGGCCATCGACCGGATCGTGTCGGCCGACTCCTGCCCTTCGGCGAGCCACCACGCGGCGACCGCGGGGACGGCGCCGACGCCGACGAAGGCCGCGGCGCGGCCCACGGGCTTGTCGTCGAACCACTCCATGCGGTCGATCGCCTCGTAGGTCAGCGCGATCCCCGCCGCCGACAGCACCGTCCCGCCGAAGTAGGCCAGCGCGAAGTCCATCGGCTCGCCCATGTGCTCGGCCGTCCGCGGCAACACCTCCGCGGGCGGGTAGCGGTCGATCGCGGTGCTCTCGTCGAGCAGCGCCAGCGCGGACTCGTCGGGCAGCTCGAGCTGCCCGTCGTCGAGCAGCGCAAGGCTCATGGGCGCCCCGCCCCCGGCCGCGACCGAGCGCTCCGTCCGCGGCGCGACCGCCGTGGCGCCGGCGTCGCCGAGCGAGCGGCCGAAGTCGCGCAGGCCGTCGAGGCCGTTGACGGCCTTCTTCTTGCGCCGCTTACCCCAGGACCGGTCGCAACAGATCTTGCCGGTTTCCGGGTCCTCCTTGCAGCCCTTCTTGAGCTTGGGCTTGCCCTTGTCCAGCGACGCCTTGAGGTACGGCAGCTTGCTGTTCGGGCTGTAGCAGTACGTGCGCTTGCTGCTGGCCTTCTTCGACGCGCTCTTCTTCTTGGACGAGCTTCGCTTCTTCTTGCGGGGGACGTCCTTGTGCCGCTCGACGGTGATGACGCCGGCTCTCTCCGCGACCGCGGGGGTGCACAGCACGCCGCCGCCGGTCTCGAACCGGCAGCCCTTGGGGACGCGGCCGCTTTCGAGGACCTCCTCGCGCGGGACGGGAACGTTGGCGCAGCCGCGCTTCTGCTGCTGCTTCGGTCGGAGGGCTCGGGTCTTCTTCTTCGCCATCGAATCTCCTACACGTCGGCGCGCTGGCAGAACTCGCGCGTCTGTCGGGTCTTGTTGTCGAGCTCGCTGCGGTAGCGGCGGTTGCGCGCGCGGCGGGCCTTCTCCTCGTCCGCGCCGGTCCGGTTGCGCACCGGCCGGCTGGCCAGCTCGGTCAGCTCGTCGTCGAGCGCGCGCAGCGCCGCGCTCTTGCGCTTGCAGCTGTCGGCGGACTTCCACGTGCGGCGCAGGTGGTTCAGCCGCGCGATCGTGCCGGGCTTGCGCTGGGGCAGCGCCACGAGCTTGTAGGCGTGCAGCCCTCCCCCACCGCTGCGCTGCACCGCCCCCTCGCGGTACAGCCGCTCGAGCTCGGCCGCGGCGCTGCGGGTGTCCAGGGCGTAGCGGTGCCGGCGCGCGACGGCGCTGACCTCGCGCGCGGTCCACGCGCGGCCGCGGTCCTTGAGCAGGACGGCGACCACCAGCTGTCGGGCGGTGGGGTTCACTCGACCTCCATGGGCAGCGCCGGATCGACGCGGTGACTGAGCACGCGCGAGCGCGCGACCTCCCAGCCGGGGATGCGCGAGCTGCTCGCGTCCAGCGGGCGCCAGTACCGGTCGAGCAGGACCTCGGCGTAGATGTGGCTGTAGCCGCCCGGCTCCTCGCGCAGCTCCACGGACTTGAGCCGCACGGTGTGGCCGATGGCCAGCAGCATCCCGCACAGCAGGATCGTGAAGTCGTCGCAGTCGCCCGCGCGCAGCTCGAGCGTGCGCCGCCCGGTCTGGTAGGTGTCCAGCCCGTACGTGTCGCCGGTGTAGCGGACGTTCGCGCGGATGAAGCCGAAGATCGCGACCACCTCCGCCCACCGGTCGCGCTCGGGGATGCACCAGCCGCCGTCGCCCGTGCGGGGGTTGGGGCGGCGGCAGCGCTGCGTGACGATGTCGAGCGCGAGCTGGCGGATCCCGCGGTCGGTGAACGTCTTGGTGATCTGGATCTGGATGAGCCGGATCCGGTCGTCGAAGCTGTGGATCGGGACGATGCGCGACGGCCCCTCCCCCGCGTCGCCGAGCGAGGCGGTGCGACGACGACGTGTGATCGAGGCTTGCGATCTGCGGCGTTGGCGGCCCACGCACTAGAGACTGCGGAGAGCCGATCGTGCTCGCTACCGGAGATCCGTTCGTGGTCCGAATCTCCTACGATCGGTTGCCCGCGCGTACCGATCGGGCAGGCGCGCGTACAAACCGGAGATGTGTGCGTAGAAACCGGAGATGCGTGCGGAGACGGGGGAGGCAGTCAGATGAGTGACGAGGGCGACGAGGCGGCCCCCCAGCCGACGTGGAAGAAGTTGCTCGCAGAGACAGCGATAACGCTGGGAGTGCCTGCGCTGGCCAATGCCGTCGGCGGAGAGCCCGCCGCGCTGGCCGCAGGAGCAGCCTCCAGGGTGTTCTGGTTCTCGCTGGAGAAGCACGTCGAGGAACGGCAGCGAGACCGGTCTCGTCGATGGACGGCAGGCCTTGCGCTTGGACTCGCTGAAGCTGGAGTCGGCTTCGACGACCTCGAAGACGACGATGAGTTCCGCGACGTCATCTATCAAACCGTGCGTGCTGGCCTCGAAGCGCTCGATCCGAGCGTGGTCCCTTTTCTGGGCAGACTCGCCGCTTGGTATCGGGGTCGACCGCTCGATCCCTTCTTTCGGGGTGCTGTGCGGACACTCAGGGATCTCACTGGCACCGAGCTCACCGAGCTCAAGCGGATGATGTACCTCGCGGCTTCCACCGCGCAGCTCGAGGCCGCCTTTGAGCTGGAGAGCGTGCAGCTGTCGATCGGCCCGGACGGCTACTTCGCGTCACGCGGAATCTCCGATTCGGTTCAGTTGACCGACGGTCCGGAGGAGCCTGATGCGTGGCTGCGTGTGTGGGGGCTGCTGTCTGCGCACCATCTCGCTGAGCGAGGGCGGGGCGCTGACCCCATGGAGTTCTCGCACTCGCTCACCATGGACCTAGACGATGTGCTGATGTTCGCACGCTTGCTCGCCGTGTCGACGGACTCGGCCGCCACATAGTGCTTTCAGGTCAGCCCAGTGAGCCTTGCTCTCCAGGGGCTTGGGTTTCCTTCCGCGCTACGTCGAGCACCCGTTCGCGCAGCTCGTCCCACTGCTCTTGAACCGCCAGCAGCGCGAGCTCGGCCTGGTCACGGTCGAGCTCGTCGAGGTGCACGAGCGCGCCGGCGATCGAGGAGGCGACCGACAGCGCCTGTTCGCGCTCGTCGGCGACGGTGGCGTGTAGCAGCGCCTGCACGGCGTCGTGCCAGCGCTCGTCGAAGTTCAGGCACATCAGCGCGAACACCAGCGCCTCGAGGACCTCGTCGGCATCTTCGGCCTCGGCGAGGGTTTCGGACGGGAAGTGTTCGGGCACGCCGTCCGGCGCCCAGGCGCGGCGCTTCGACTGAACGTCTGGACGTCCAGACGTCTCGTCCAGCTCATCCTCGCGCTCGTGCGCTCGCGGGGGGCGCTGGCGCCGTGGTCTCGGTGGAGGCGGCGGCGCGTCGTGCAGACCTGAGCGCCGCTGACGGCGGCGAGGGGGCGCGCTGCTGCCGCCGAGCATGCGCTTGGCGACCATCTGCCCGACCGGGGAGTTGAAGAACTCGGTCATGCGGTCGATGAAGTCGCGCTCGCTCGCAGCGCTGCTGCCCCCGAACTCCAGCCCGACCGCCTCGAGCTTGCGCTTGAACTCCACGAGCTCGTCGAGGTTGTCGAAGGGGCCGGGCGGCGTGGATGACGCCGACGCGGCCTGCTTCTCCAAGAAGTCGAGGTAGCGCTCGGCGAGCTGATCGCTGAGCGAGTTGGGGATCGGACCGGCCGCGGGCAGCGGCGGGAGCCCGCCCGCTGGCAGCGGCCCGCCGGGCGTGCCACCGATCATGCCGCCGGCGAGGCGCGCGTTCTCCTGGCGCAGCCGCTCGAGCTCCTCCTCGAGCTTCTTGCGCTCGTAGAACTCGCGGAACGACTCGCGCGCGTTGGGCCGACGCGCCTCGCGCTCGTCGAAGTAGCGGATGATCTCCCACAGGTCGTGGGTCGACGGCGAGGGCGCCGCAGCTGCCATCGGCCGGGCGCTGTCGCGCGCGCTTCCGAGGACCTCGACGCGCGGCTCGGCGATCGGGACGGTCAGGTACGACTCGGTGTCGGTGGGGCTGAGGTAGACCTCGTAGTCGCCGGGCCCGTAGACGGGCACGAGCTGGTTGACGATGAAGGTGTTGACCGAGCGGTCGGTGCCGATGTCGACGAGGTTGAAGGGGCCGATGTCGGCGAGCCGCCCGGTCTCGGTGCGGCGGCGGATGTAGATCGTGCCCTGTTGGCCGAGCAGCTTGCGCAGGTTCGGGTGCGGCCGGCTCGCGGTCGGCCGCGCGCGCGTGCTGCGTGAGCGGCGGCGCCGCCGCCGGCGCGACTCGAGCTCGTCCTCGTCGTCGAAGTCGTCGTCATGGTCCACAGGGCTGTCCTCCTCGTCGTCGGTCGGGCGATCGGGTTCGGTGCGCGGTTGAGGTTCGGGCGAGTCCGACTCCGCGGGCGTCGGCTCGGGGGGCTCGGGCATCGAGTGAACGAGCCGCAGCTGGCGCGGGTCGTCCTCGTCGTCGGGCGGCAGGCCGCCGAGCGCCGGGATCCGCGCGGGCGGCACGCTCGCTTCGACGATCGGCGCGGCGGGCTCGTCGTCGTCCTCGTCGCCTGCGTCCTCGAAGTAGGCGGCGTGCAGCTCGCTGAGCACGCTGATCCGGAACTGCGGCAGCTCGGCCGTCTTCTGCACCGCGCGCAGCCGGCGGGTGATCGTCGACGACGACAGCGCCCGCCCTGCCCTGCTGGGGAACAGCACGCGCGAGTCGGTCGCGTGCGCGGCGCGCCAGCCGTGCAGGTAGCGCAGCAGCAGCGCCTCGGCGTCGCCGCCGAGCAGCCGCTCGTCCTCGGCCAGGCGCATCGTCACGCCGTGCTCGTCCTGGGTGACGTCGTCGAGCTGCAGCCGGGTCAGCTCCTGCGCCGTCGCCCCGGTGAACGGCAGCATGCGCAGGAACGTCGCGTACGGCTCGTGCTGCTCGGCCGCCGCGGCGGTGAAGCGCTCGAGCTGCGCGCGGCTGAGCGCCACGCCGGGGCCGTCGAACTCGATTGGCAGGCCGCGCTGTTCGCCGAGGAACTCCAAGAACAGCACCGCGCCGCGCAGCACGCGCCGCGCGCTCGCGGGCGGCAGCTCGTCCACCAGCGCGTCGAGCGCGTCCTGCGGTAGCTCGCCCGCGTACAGGTTCAGGCCGCGTTCCTCGCACAGGCGCAGCAGTCGGCCCGACGCGGACACGTAGCCTTCGATCGTCCTCTCGCTCAGCGCTTGCTGCTTGTGGAGGGCCCGGCGGAACGCGAGACGGTGTCTGTCCATGCGTGCGTCTTCATCGGCCACCGCCTGAGGACGTTTCGCCTCGGTACGCGCGCTTGGTCGGTTTCCCCGATCGGATCTCCGGTCTACGCGCGGATCTCCGAGAGCCGGAGAGGCGCGCGTACTCGGACCCCGATCGAATCTCCGGTTCGTACGCACCGATCTCCGGTTTCGGCGCCACTGTCCCCGTCTGGGGTCCGAGCGGCTCTCCGTTCGGTACGCGCGCTTGCCCGTTTCGGGCGTGGGCCGAGCTCGGCGACTACGCACGCCTCTCCGTTCGTACGCGCGCTTGCCCGGTCGGGGCCGCGATCGAATTTCCCACGATCGCGTCTCCGGCCAACCCTCTTCGGCTGAAAAGCGAAGCTATGTCGAGGGGTTGAGGACAGCGGGCAAGCCGAGCGGAGATCCGCGCGTACTCGGACCGGAGATGCGCGCGTAATTCGGGCGCGAGATGCGCGTTGGGGTGCACATGAGACACCGGTTCGCGCGCGCATCATGCGCGGGGACGCGCGCGGGCACGCACACGCGCGTGCGCACGCGCGAGGCGGGCATAGTTCACGTCTCGAGTACGCGCGCATCTCCGGTCGAGCCCGATCGAATCTCCTGCGGCGACCGGCGCCGCAGTGCGCAACCCTCGTTTCGAGTGACCGAAAAGGGGGACACGATGAAGTCACCGCCGCCTCTGCTCTGCCACGCCGCCGCCCTACCCCGCCGCCGAGGTCGACGATGACGCGAGCGCAACAGCGCGTGGGGCTCACGCTCGTCCGGGCGCTGAGCGCGATCGAGTTCGCGGCCGAGCTGGCGTCCGAGGTGCCCTTCGCCGCAGCAGAGGTGCACGAGGGTCTGGGCGGGCCGCGCGTGGAGGTCCGCCACCCCCATCTCGAGGTTCGCGGCGTGCGCCTGCTGGTGGCGGTCGTGGCCCTCGATCCCGAGCCCCACGTGGCGTACGCCGCGCCCACCTACCGCAAGTCGATTGAGCGCACCGTTCGGCGGGCGATGCAGCGGCGCTGGGCGGCTCCCGAGGTCGATGTCCCGTGGGCCCGTCGCGCACCGTGAGGGAGCCGACTCGAATTGGCTCGCGGGGCGATACGATCGCCGCCGATCGGCCCCGGTCGGTGACAAGACCGCCCAAAATTGGGCGTTTTTGCCGTGACCCTACGTGAGAGTGCTTGTCATGCACCCGGGGTCCGGGGATAAGGGAACTGCCGAGGTGCGCCTAGCGCTCCCGGCCTGAACAGCAGCCTTGGAGAACGCCTAGCGAGAAAGCGGAGCCCTTAAACAGTTCACCCCCCGTCAGGTTGGCGCCGAGAGGGGGGTAAGAACTTTCCGGGACCGGATTTGTAATGACGGTACGGGGACCTACCCCGGCGGTCAAACGAAATCCGGCGTGTGGGGACCTTTGTGTCTCGACCGTCGAGTTTCATGACGCGCCCGTCACACGCGACCGGGCCGAGCACAGCCCCGCTCAGGAGCATTCTGAGGGCGGTGCTGAACGGCCGACGTGTGTCGAAACCCCTAAAAAGCAGGGGTCTGAGCCACCCGTGCGTCCGGGTCTCGATCCGCACCGGAGCCCACGATGAGCGGCTCGAACGGTCATCGGCCCCCGGCGGCCTCCGGCGGGTCGAGGCGATCTCCGCTGGAGCGTCCGACCGCATTGAAGGGGACGAATTCCGCCGAAGAGGTTCAGCGTTACCTCAATGAGCTCGTCTCGCTGCGCGTGCTCGGCGAGGATCCCTCGGCGCTCGCTCGGGACGTCGCCCTCGAGCGCGGGGCTGACCAGGCCGAGGACCTGCAGAAGCGCTCGGTGCACGCCGATCCGGACCGCCACCGTGGAGGCGGAGGCCGGCCCAAGGACCTGAACCGCCATCTGCGGCGGGTCCGCGCACGCAAGAAGCGCCTCGCCAAGGCGGTTGCGGCGATGGTCGAGCGCGCGCGCGCCGAGGGCGATCCCGACTGGAAGCCCGAGGCGTTCCCGGCGCTGGACTGGCGGATCGAGCGAGAGGTCTGGGCCATCCTGCGCGACGTCAGCGGGCGCAAGGCGCGGGCGTTCGCGGCTGCCCTCCCCCCGGCGCAGGCCCAGCAGCTCGTCGAGGAGGCCGAGAGCCTGGCGGTCGAGCGCGAGCTGAGCGAGGCCGAGGCGTACGCCACGATGCGCTGGCGCGAGCTAGTGGCCGGGGCGTGGGCGTCGTGGCGGCTGTCGCGCCCGGTGCGCGCACGCAAGCGGACCGAGGACGACGGCCGCAAGCGTCTGGGCGCGTACGCCCTGGGCCACATCCCGCCCGACCCCGAGGAGTGGAAGCCGCCGGTGGTCCGCGAGAACCCCTGGAAAGGCGGGCGCGTGGTCGACGGCTACGCCCGTCAGGCCTTCTGCCTGCTCATGCGCAGCGTGGCCACGGGCCAGCCCATGAGCATCTCCAAGCTCTTCTACCGCAACGGCTCGGGCGAGCAGGGGGTGTTCGGGTACCTGGCGACGCCTGCGCCGTCGGACCGTAAGAGCGGCCTGCCGCGCATCGACGGCGTGCTCGGGCTCTACACGCGGTTTCAGCCCCGGGCCGACAAGAGCAAGTACGTGGGCCCGGTCAAGCGCGGCGCCGACGGGGCCCCGCTGCTCGACCGCAACGGCCACGTCCAGCGCTACGCCCTGTGCGAGCACTGGTACCACCGGTCCATGTGCGGCCGGCGCACCGCCGCGCAGGCCGACCGCGGCCAGGGCGAGTCGCGCTCGCTGATCGCGACGCTGTGCCCCTGGCTGTTCGATGCCGAGGATCGTCCCGGGCAGCTCCTCGAGGACAGCGAGGCGCGCGCCGACTCGGTCGACGGGGACCCGGAGACGCCCTCCCCTGCCCAGGCCGGCGATGAGCCGGCGGCGGAGCCGGGGTCGCGCGCTCCACCTGACTGAGACGGTCGGGGCGTCTGTAAGCCCCGCTCAGAGCGGCTCTGAGCCGCAGGGACACCTCCGTCCGTCCGGCGGCCGAGGGGGCACACAGGGCCGATCTGAGCCTCCGGAGGGGGCAATTCGGAGGTTGAGCCTCGCCGAGGGCGAGCGCCAGACCGGTGTCGTGGCGCGGAGCGAGCTGGGCGGTGCGGCCATCGCCAGGTAATAGCCCACACGAGCACCCGAGGGGCTCCTGGGTCGTTGGGCGGCCCCATCAGGATTAGCCCACACGATGAACGAACTCCCCGTCGCTCCGCTCCGGTAGATCCTAGAAGCTCCAGAACCGCCCTCCCCTCAACCCCAGCAATCGTGGGCAGGAGCTACTAAGGCGCGGCCTCCGGCCGCACGGAGCTACATCCTGCGGGGGAGTACCCCCGCACCCCCCACAACGGCCTCCGGCTTCGCCTCCGGCCTCATGCATGCTCTAAAGAGCAGCAGTCCCCATGCCAACGAGGTTACCAAACATCTGAACGCTTGGACGTCTGATAGCTGGTGAACGTTCGAACGTCTAGACGTTCGAAACGGTCCCAGTCGGGGAACGTTTGAACGTCCAGACGTCCGATGGCAGGCTGGTTTCCGGGCGAAAGACGTCGCTCGCCCAGACCAACGGTGGGGCCTCCGAGCACTTCAGGACGTCCGAACGTCTGGGTGTGTAGACGTCTGAACGTTCACTTGATCAGGTTACTGGACGTCTGGACGTCCGTCCGAATAGGCTCGCACCCATGACGATGATCATCGCAGTGGCCGGCCAGAAGGGCGGGAGCGGCAAGAGTACGATCGCGATCCATCTCGCGGCTGAATGGCACCGTCGCGGGAAGAGGACTCTTCTTGTCGACGCGGATCCCCAGGGAACCTCTCTGACCTGGGGCGAGGTCGCCGAGGAGCAATCGATCGATGCCCCCAGCGTCATCGCCGTGGGCGACAACCTCCGGCGCACGCTGCCGGATCTCGCTGAGGGGTACGAGATAGTTGTCATCGACTGCCCTGGGTCACGGCACGCAAAGCGACAACTTGGGGCCCTAGCGGTGGCGGACTTCGCGCTCCTCCCGTGCGGCCCGTCAACGCCAGACGTCTGGGCGCTTGCCGAGACGGTGGCTCTCGTCGACGATCTGCAGGCTGCTCGACTCGAGCCTTTGGTGGCCGGCATTGTAGTGAATCGTCGGTCTGCGACGGTGGAAGGTCGGACGGCCCAAGATGTGCTGTCCGAGAGCTGCTCCATCCCGGTGCTCCGAACGTCTCTTGGGCAGCGGGTGGCCTTCTCCGAGGCCCTCGCGGCGGGACTCGGGATCACCTCCTATGTGGGCGGAAGTACCGCCGCTGTGGAACTTCGTCGCTTGGCCGATGAGATCGAAGACGCGGTGGGGTTCTCCGGGCAGGTCCATGTCGCGTAAGCCCAGAGCCAGGCCGCGTGCTCCCCGTGGTGCCAAGGCGGATGAGGATGCCCTGAGTGCACTCGAGGAGAGGTATGCCCGAGAGGGGACGGCTCCGGCCGGCACCTCAGTAGGTGTTTCAACGTCTAGACGTTTAGACGGCCAGTCACCCGCGTCCGAGGAGGTTGCGTCCTCCTCTCCGGTGCGTGCTCAGGTGAAGAGGCCTCCGAAGCCCACCGGTCCCGGAATCGTATGGCGTGAAGGCAGACTGTTGGCCGACGGGTCGCGTCGAGGGGCCGGGTGGCTGCGCCGCATGACGGTCTACCTCCCGCCCGAGCTCGCACGCCGCCTCGAGGTCGAGACGTTGGAGACCGGGGAGGACAAGTCCGCCGTGATCTCAACGGCGCTGGCGGATTGGCTTGATGCTCGCGGTCGTTAGGGCGCGTGGGCAAGGGTAGGGGGGGGGGACGGAGTCACGAGCGCATGGTGGTCGACATCGACCCCGACTCGTTTGAGGAGGAGCTCAAGCGCACCAACCCAAAGGGCCGCCTCTGGGAAGCGTGCGCGGCGCGCGCGCTGAGCCCTCCAACGATCCACCACGGCCGCGCCGACGACCGGCATCGCGTCGAGATGGAGCTGGCCTACGGCGAGTGGGAGCTGCGCAGCGGCGTGCAGTGGGGGTGGTCGCGCAAGGTGGCCGAGCAACTCGCGGCCCAGGCTCTGCTCGACGAGCTCGCCGCCCTCGAGCGCGACGAGCCGGCGGTCCGGGCGAGGGGCGCGGTCACCGCGGACGACGACGTGTTCGAGGTGACCGCTGAGGACGTCGCGCGCCAGCGCAAGACCAACCCCAAGGGGCAGGTCTACGAGTGGTGCCAGAAACAGCGCCCGCCGGTGGGCCGACCTCGCTTCGAGACGCGCAAGGTACCTGGCGGCGTGCTGTGGGTCCGTGGTCGACTCGACGCGCTCGAGGTGTCCAGCCCGTGGTTCGCGACGCAGCGGCGCAAGGATGGTGAGCAGGCGGCGGCCGAGGCGCTGCTGCAGCTGCTGCCGGTAGGGGAGGGCGCCCCGGCGGCCGACGCGATCGCGACCGCGAACCCCCGCACCGTCCTCAACGACCTCGTGTTGCACGGCCCGCTGGCCGAGTGTCAGGTCGAGGTGATCGACCAGCAGGGACCTGCGCACGCGCCGGTGTTCACCGCGCAGGGGTGGGCGCGGTTTTCTGACGGGCGCGAGGTGCGCGGCGCCTCGGCCGAGGGCTCGAGCAAGCGCGAGGCGATCACAGCGGCGTCTCGGGCGCTACTCGCGCTCGTCGACGAGCGGTAGGGGCGCTGGTGTCGCACGACACGAGCGCCAGCGGCCCATTTTCTGCGCGATGTGTATGTATGGGTCAACCGACCCCCGGAAATGCCGATTACTCACAAAATACGGGTGAAATGACGATTTTGACTTTTTCTGAATAGGTCTGTTTCGGCGGCCGTCTTACCCCTCGGATCGCGAGATTCACGAGGCACATCGCCTCGGCGCTTCCTCGGCGCTTTCCGGGGCTGGAGTCGATTCGTATGACCGCCAACGTTCAGAGCATGTTCTCCGTCCGTCTGACCCCCTGGCACCGCTTCGGGGCCGTGTTGGACGACGCCCCCAGCGTGGACGACGCCATCGGCCTCGCGGGGCTGGATTGGACCGTCGAGCGCGTGAGCCTCGCCGATCTCGACGTCCCGGGCTTGCAGTTCGGGCCCGACCACGCGGCGATCGTCCGCACCGACACGCGCGACGTGTTGGGCATCGTCGGTAGCCGCTACACACCGGTTCAGAACGCCGAGAAGTTCCGCTTCTTCGATCCCATCGTCAGCGCGGGGCGCGCGACGATGGAGACGGCCGGCGCGCTCGGTCGCGGCGAGAAGGTCTGGATCCTCGCCAAGAGCATCACGGCCGAAGTGGTCCCGGGCGATCCGGTCGAGAGCTATCTGCTGCTCGCGGGGTCGCATGACGGGACGTCGGCGATCACGGTGTTGCCGACCGGCGTGCGGGTGGTCTGTCAGAACACCCTCGGGATGGCGCTGCGGGGCAAGGGTTCGCGGCTGACCATCCGGCACACGGCGAGCGCGCCGCAGCGGCTCGAAGACGCCGGGCGCGTGATGGCCGAGACGGAGGCCGCGTTCGGCGAGACGATCGAGCGCTTCAAGTTCCTCGCGAGCCGCAACCTCGATCCCGAGGTCTACGCGAAGGCGCTCGTTCCGGACGCTCCGGAGGGCACGAACAACACGCGCCGCGAGAACGCCCGCGCGGCGATCCTCCGCAGCTATGAGGAGGGCCCGGGCGCGGACAAGGCCCGCGGCTCGGCGTGGGCGGCGTACAACGCGGCTACGCACTGGATCAGTCACGAGCGCCCCAGCGACAACGCGAGCGCCGAGGACACGGCGCGCGCGACGTGGCTACCGCAGGGCTCGGGGACACAGCTTCGCGAGCGGGCGCTCAAGATCGCGCTGGAGATGGCGGACGGCTCCACGGAGTACGTGGCGGCCTCCGACGCCGTGTCGATGGTCGACGATCCGGCGGAGATGCAGCGGCAGATCGGCCGCTCGCTCATGGCCGAGATGCTGGGGAGCTGAGCGATGGATCCGACCGCTTGCGCCCGGCGCTTTCTGAGCGCGTTCGACGATGGCGACGCCGAGGAGACGCGCGACGCCGCGACCGACCTCATGCACTGGCTGTCCAACGGCGGGTTCGCTCCCGAGCTGACGGCTGACGAGACCCGCCGGCTGTGGCTCGCGGTGAGCGAGCTGGCCCATCGGGCCCTGTGCTGGGAGCGCGCCGAGCTGTGACCTCCGCCGCCGCGGCGACGGCCTAGCGGCCCGCCGCGGCGGCTCGCCCGCGCGACGTGCCCGGCCTGCGGTCGGGCCGTCCCGCGGGGCGCTCAGACGGACGTGCTGAGCGTCCCGCGGGGCGACGTGCGCCCCGGGGAGGTTTCGAGATGAGTGATGACGATCGGCGCTGCGCCAACGCAGCGCTCCGGGCTGCTCGCGAGCTTGGCTTGCCTCGCTGGCTGGCCAGCTACCAAGGCGCCAACGCGGCGGACGTGCTTCGCGAGCTTGCGGCCACGATCGAGGTGACCGGCGGCGTGCGCGTCGTCGACGACGACGACGGGACGCAAGCGCTGTCGCCGATCGGCGCGCCGGCCTGGCACGACCTCGGATGCGCGTACTTCGGCGCCTGCGTCGCGCTCGGTCGCACGCCGCAGATCGCCGCCGCGGCGGACGCGACGGAGGCCGCGCTCGACGTGCTCCGGGCCGCTGGCTGGTACTGCGAGCACGACTGCGGGGGCGTGTACCGCTGGCGTCTCGATCGCGCCGACGGTCGAGTCTTGCTCGCGACGGACGACGCCTGCGGCGCGGACCTGAGCTGCGGGCCGATCTTCGTGGGCATCTACCCCAGCGAAGCGGCGATCGAGACGGCCGATTACGGCGCGGAGGCGGACTTCGCGGACGTCGCGGCCTTCGCCTTCGCGGTGGCGTTGGGCGGGCCCTGAGCGCCGCGCGGCGGCGGCTCGGCCGGTGCGCCGGTCGGGCCGTCCCGCGGGGCGCTCAGACGAACGCGCTGAGCGTCCCGCGGGGCGACGAACGCCCCCGCGACGAACGGAGGATTCGATGTCTGTACTCATGTGCTCGGATGACCACCTGGCGGTGATCGCGATCGCCGCCATGGCTTCGACCCAGGGCGATGGTCTGGCTGGCCTGCGGCGGACGCTGCGCGAGATGGAGTGCCGCGCGATGGAGCATGAAGCGGCGATCGCGTCGGGCGATACGCTGGCCGCTTCGATGCTGGAGACGCGGCGCGCGGAGCTGAAGGCGATCCGCGTGCTGTGGAACACGAACCGCGATGCGGTCGCGGCGCGCTACCGGGGCGAGGAGCCCGAAGGCGACAAGCCCACGATCACCGCGGCCGACTTCCGGCGGCTCGCGGCGCATCTGTCGGACCCGCTGACGGTGCTCAAGCTGACGGTCCGCTACGAATACCAGGCGTGCGAAGCGCCGGACTGGCTGGCGAGCACCGCGCGCCAGCACTGCGACGCCGCGAAGACCACCGCGGCGTTCTGCCTGCCCGGCTTCCACTCGCGTCCTGCCGACCTGTGACGCGGGCCGCGTTCGGCCGCCGCCGCGGCGGCGGCCGGGCTCTCGCGCTGGCGGCTCGGACGCTGCGCATGGACGACGATCCGGCGGGGCGGTAGAGGATGGGCGTGCCCTCGCACCGCACGCTCGCTGGCGACGAGCTCGACTATCCCGAGCCCGCCGAGGACGACCTCGCGCAGTTCCTAGAGCGCGTCCGCGACGCGGCCGACGATCCCGAGGTCGACGTCGACGGGATGACCGCCCTCATCTACAGCGCCGACAACCCGCTTCTCGGCCCGAGCGCGTCGCCGGTCGCCGCGCCCGAGCGGGGGACGGCGAGCGCCGAGACCTGGGCGAGCCCCTCCTGGCACGTGATGCTCGACCTGCTCGAAGCCAAGCGGATTTCTGTCGCCGAGACGACCCCCTCTCTGCGCCTCGCCGAGGCGGGCGAGCTGCTCGATCTGACCGAGGACGCCGTCCGCAAGGCCATCCTCGCCGGCACCCTCGATGGACAGAAGCGAGCCAATCGCTGGTACGTGACCCCCGGCTCGGTGGCCACCTACCGAGACCGCGTGCTGCGCCGTGGGCGCTGGCCGTCGTCGACCCCCCTCCGGTTCCGCGCCGGCCGCGAGGGCGGGTTCAGCATGGCCGTGAAGTCGCTCGAAAAGGGGACGAAGAAGCGAGTCCGTCAGGGCGTCGTCGAGGTGACGCTCCCCGAGTACGAGCGCGTCGTCGTGCGGCTTCGCTGGCAGGATGGGGAGGGGCGAAAGGCACGCCGCGTCCTCGTCCTCGAGCACGACCCGAGCGCCGAGCCCTACAGGTACGACTGGCCGCCGAACAAAGACGGGCCCGGGTTCTTCATCGAGGGACGTTTTCGGATCGTCGACAAGATCAACAATCCGGCGAAGGCGTCGGCCGCCTGGCGAGAGATCAAGCCCGCGTAGAACGAAACGCCCGCCTCCCTGCGAACGATAGGGGGGCATGGGTGCATGGTGGGCCGAGCTCGACGGGCTCCCGCCCGGGTCGAGGGAGGAGGCGCGCGCGGTGTTCGGCGCCGCCGCGGCGCTCCTGGCCGAGGTGAGCCAGTCCGACCCGGACATCGAGGCGGTGCAGAGGCAGACGCAGCGCTGGCTGCGCAGCCCCGGGTCGGTTCGGCGTCGGTTCATCGAGGCGCTGCGCCGCTGCGGCACCGAGGCGCTGGGCGCGGGTCGGCGGCGAGAGGCGCGCGCGTTCGCGCGGCTCGCCGAGGTCTTCGCGCTGCTTAACGACGCGGCGGCGGGTGCGCCCACCGTGCCGCCGATCGCAAAGAAGTGAGTCGGTTCCGTCAGTCGCTCCTCGCGCGTCCGTCGGTGGTCGCATGCAGCCCCGCACCCCCGCTCATCGCGCACGCTGGAAGTCGCTCGGGCCCGCCCCCGCGGCGGCGGGCAGTCGGGTCTACAAGTGGCGCTACTTGCAGGTCCTCTCCGGGTTCGAGGCCGGCGAGTGGCACGTCTCCGTCTCGTCGCTGCGCATGGGGACGGTGTCCGACGAGGACCTCGCGTTCGTGCGGGCCGAGTTCGGGATGCAGGACGCGATCGAAGAGCGCGCGCGCCTGCGCAGGAGTCGGGTACGCCACCTGTGGCTTCCCATGGGAATGGAGCTGGCGAGCTGACCGTGCGCGTGATCGAGTCCGAGCTGCTCCTGAGCGTGGACGCGGGCCGGAACCGGTTCCGGTTCTTCGTCGTCGAGCTGCGCGAGCTCGACGACGGCCGGGTAGAGCTCGCGCGCCGCTGGGGGCGGGTCGGAGCGTCGGGTCGGACCGAGATCGAGGTCTACGAAGATGAGGAGGCCGCGCGAGTCGCCTGGGACAACCTGCTCGAGCGCCGCGCGAAGCGCGGGTACGCGAGCGCGGAGGAGGAGGATCTGAGCGACGCGCGGCGGCTGTTGGCGTGGCTGCGCTCGGCGCGCCGCCATCCTCGACAACTGGCGTTCCCGGTCGGCGTCGGATTCTGAGCGCCGCCCCTGCCCCGCAAGATGTTTCGCCGGCTCGGACTGAGTCGCCTCGCGTTGAACCTGCGCGCGCTTCCCTCTACCGTCGCGCCGACCATCGGAGGTTCATGGTGGCTCGATCGAGGAAGAAG
>Ga0070729_10001338_pt1 | contig 38922 bp, 46 predicted proteins | sample tdDd472_FD_66725 | JGI IMG/M metagenome (GOLD analysis project Ga0070729, IMG submission 66725) | Marine sediment microbial communities from the Atlantic coast under amendment with organic carbon and nitrate - tdDd47.2 | ecosystem: Environmental > Aquatic > Marine > Coastal > Sediment | place...
AAAACTAAAGTCGAATACATCCAACTCGTAGGCAAACAAATCAAATTCAGTGAAAACTTCATACCATGGCTGAATCTCACCACCCTGCTCTGAAGCCGACTCACCAAGATCAAGCCAATCAGAAAGGTTCAGCTCGGCAACCTGGCCTTCGACATAGACGCCTGGCTCAGTGCGCTCGCCCGCCGGAAGCTCGTCACCAAGGTTGATATGCCCCCCGGAGACCCGCCAGAACTCGTCCTGTTTTAGAAAGTTCAATCTGGCATGCAAGTCACGCTGCATATCGACCCGCAGATCAAATCTGTTTTCTTCCGGGAATGTTGCGATCAGCTCTACCGGCTCAGGCACGTCCTCAGATTTGTACACCGGTGATGGCAAATCTATGCCCACACCCTTCAGGTCGCTGCTCACAACCAGATCAAATTCCCGTTTCACGCCATCAGAACCGGATGGGAAACGTGCTTCTGCCAGCCATTGAGCAGAACCACTCAGACGGTCGGGGAACGGCAGTTTAAATGCCTCAGCCAACTCGCCAATGGGCGTGACTGAGGTGAGTATCGCAAGCTGACTGAGTTCCTGGCGCTGCTTACCGGGGTCGCTGAGGCGTATATCGACCTGACTACCCAGCAACTGACCGCGTAAATTATCGGACAACAGTTTTGTTTGCCGGACAGTAATATCACCGGAGAGCTCTGTAACGCCGAAATCAAGTCCATCGAGTCCTGCGCGCCCGTCAACCAGACTGCCCTCGGCATCGAATTTCCAGTTCGCCATATTTTTGATCGGCAGCTGAATGGCAACACGTCCGGAAATCTCGCCATCGGCATTTACCTTCGCCAAGGTCGGGCCCAGCGTTTTTGACAACGGTGAGTTTCGCAAGAAGCTGATAACTGCAGGCAAGCGGGTAGAAACAGCTGAAGAAATATTCAACTCACCGGCCCGCAAGTCTTCAATACGAGCATCCGCATTTTCAAAGGCTGTGCCGCTGAGCATGCCCTGATTCTCTACCGAATACATTGAGACGCCATCAAACACCAACTTGCCGCTGGCTTCTTTCAGATTCGGCCACCCCGGAGCAAACCGGAGTTCGCCATCCTCAAATGGCACTGTAATCAGGAATTCGCCACTTTCATCTGCGGTAAACGGAAACTCACGCAGGTTGCCGTTTAAGCGAAACGTAGCGCCGTCTGAACGACCGGCAATAACGGCTGAATCCAGCCACTTAATCACCGTAGGCGGAATCACCTTAGGCATAATCGGTAGAAGCGCCGTTACATCACTGACATTGGCCCGCGCCTGAAGGTCAACCATCAACGCCTGCTGTGCATCGAAGGGCAGACTCAATTCCATACTCGCTTGAGTGCCGCCAAACGGCGTCACCAAACTCAGTCCGTTAGCTATTAACGTTACGCCGCTCTCACGGGCACGCCAGACAACGACACCGCGTAACGACTCAACATCTATAGCACCACGAAACATCGGCTTAAACAGCAATGACTGGTCATCGACCCTAAGATTCAAATAACCTTCATTGTCGTTGCTGCTTAACGTACCGTTCAGTCCCCGCAGATCAATGCCCGACTGATTATCGATGTAACCCAGACCGGAAAAATCGGCATCTATTTGCAATGCCTCGGGTTTTGCATCCACCAGAAGAGCCGTTAGCCGTAACCCTTCAACCTCACCTTCCAGTTCACCATTGATACCTGCCTTCGCTAACGGTTTACCGGCAATCGCACGCATCAGCGGCGACAGGTCGCCCAGGTTCAGGTAGCTGGCACGCAGACTCAGATTCTGGCTACCCGGTTTGTCACCAGGCTCCAGACCAAAATCCAGACTACTACCCGCCCATACCCCAAGATCGGTATCCAGCAAAACGTTATTACCGCTCAGCTTCCATTCGTCGGCTACACGACTGAATTCAAACTCACCGGAAATCCGGTTGAACTCACGGTCATACTCTTTTAGACGGATGTCATTAAGCTCAAGGTCCGCGCCAACTACCAGGGGAATGCCGCCGCGCAATCTAGCGTTGATCACGCCTGAGCCACTGCCCGAAGTGATGGGCGAAAACTCATCCGGCAGCAATGCCAGCCACTCAGAAATATCCAGGTCCGGAACATTAACCTGCAACTGCCATTCTGCAGACCCAATCGAATTTTCTTTATCCAACAAAGGCGCGAGCGGGATCTCTACCGACAGACTGACATTCCGGCCGAAACGTTGCTCGGGTTCGATTTCACCCGCGAAGCGAAGCTCGCCATCATCAAGCTCCGCAACCATCGCCGAAACACGGAACTCGGTTTCAGGACGTTGGAGAAAATCATCGGTGAAAAGCAGCGCGACATCCTGCAGCCACAAAGTGGTATCAGGAATATCATCAATGCTGAGCTCATTTCCTCCCCGGAGCTTGAGCCACTCGGCAAGCAATCGCCCCTGGATCATGACCGCGCCATCGGCGGTTCGTGTAATAGTCGCTGCGACACCGCTGACCCGGGTACGGCCGGGGACAATCTTCCGGGAAAGTATCAATGTCGAAAGGTCCAGACTGATCCGGATCTCTTCGGCCTTCAGGAAAGCTTCATCATCCTCAGGAACTTTGATCTCGGTGTTCTGTAATCGCAGTTCAGGGCCGAATCTCGACATACCGGCACTGATCTGTCCAAACTCAACCTGGAACCCGGTAGCGGCCTCTGCGATTCGCTGGATATCCTCGCGATACTGAGGAACCTGCGGCAACAATAAGCGGGCCACACCCACCAGAACCGCCAAAACGATCACGACCGCCGCCAGAACCGGCAGGACCAATCGCTTAATACGGTTAAGGACAGACGTGACCAACATAGCTATACCGGCACCACATCAAATTCATTTTGAGAATTAAGAGCCTGCGCCTGCAAACGGATAGTTTTCCCGGTGAGCTCTTCGAGCTCGGCAAGTGCCGGCGCCTCTTCATCAAGTAACATCTCGACTACATTATCATGTGCCAGCACGACCAACTCCTGCAAATCAAACTGGCGATGCTGCCGCAATATTTCGCGGAAAATCTCATAGCAAACTGTTTCTGCCGTTTTTATATAGCCGGTAGAACGACAAGTCGGGCAGGGCTCACAAGTGAGATGCTCAAGACTGTCACGGGTACGCTTGCGCGTCATCTCAACCAAACCCAGGGGCGAAACCTGAGCAATTTGACTGGTTGCCCGATCGTCGTCGAGAGCGCCACTCAGCGCAGCAAGAACCTGCTCCCGATGCGACTCAGTCTCCATATCAATGAAATCCAGAATAATTATTCCACCCAGGTTTCGAAGTCGAAGCTGCCGGGCAATTGCCACAGCGGCTTCCAGGTTTGTGCGAAAGGCCGTGTCCTCCGGACTACTGCGCCCCACAAAAGCGCCCGTATTAACATCCACAGTGGTCATCGCTTCAGTCTGGTCAAAAATCAAATAACCACCCGACTTTAGTTCAACTTTCCTCTCCAGCGCCTTCTCTATCTCATCCTCAATACCATACAGGTCAAGAATAGGCCGCCGCCCTGCATACAGCTCAAGCACTGACTGCATTTCAGGCATAAATTGACCCGCAAACTCCTGCATCATTTTCAAACTGCTCTCAGAATCGACACGGACCCGATCTACCTCCGGGTGCAACATGTCTCTTACTATACGAACGTCTAAAGGGAGGTCTTCGTGGACAAGCGCACCACCTTTTACAGTGCCGGCACGCTCACGCACTGAGTTCCAAAGCTTCTCCAGAAATAATGCGTCTGCGCGCAATGCTTCGGCGGGCACACCTTCGGCAGCTGTACGAACGATATAACCGGCCTGAGAATCAACTGACAAGCGCTGCTCGACTATCTCTTTAAGACGATGACGCTCATCGTCGTTTTCAATGCGTGCTGAAACCCCGACAGTCGCCTTGCCCGGCAGCAATACAAGATAGCGTGAAGGAATTGTGATCGATGTAGTTAAGCGTGCGCCCTTATCCCCCAAAGGCTCCTTAATAATTTGCACCAGCAGCTTCTCGCCCTCGTGCACGAGCTTCGAAATATCCGGGACTTCATCGGTGTCATTTGTTGCGATATTTGATGCGTGCAAAAAGGCTGTGCGCTTCAAACCGACCTCAACAAAAGCAGCCTGCATTCCGGGCAACACACGAATAATCTTGCCCTTGTATATATTGCCCAACAGTCCCCGTTGCGTATTGCGCTCGATGAGCAACTCTTGAAGAATTCCGTCAGCCACCAGCGCTGCACGCACTTCACGCAACCCGGCATTAACAAGTATTTCTTCGCGCACTAGTGAAAAACCTTCTGCAACAAGGAGTATCCAAAAAGCTCCAGTAGCCGGCCGGTCTCAAATAGTGGCAAACCCATAACACCGGAATAACTGCCGTTGATCTGCTCTATAAACAGCGCTCCCATACCCTGAATAGCATAGGCACCCGCCTTGCCCTCGGGTTCGCCCTTGTCCCAATAGGCTGCAATCTCACTTTGATTAAGCTTACGAAACTGCACCTCAGTAACACTAAGCTCAGTCGCCTCGCGTCCACCTCCCACGACAGCTACCGCACTTAACACCACATGGGTCGTGTCGGATAACCGACCCAGCATTGCAATAGCATGTTCGCGGTCGACGGGCTTTCCGAGAATAACGCCATCAACAACCACGCAGGTATCCGCACCCAGTACAGGCACATGCGGAGATTCCAGTGTCGCCTCGGCGGCATAAGCTTTTTCCAAAGCCATGCGCAGCACATAGTCTTCCGGCAACTCGCCCTGATGAGGTGTCTCATCAATATCTGCGGGCACCTGCTCAAAATTCATGCCCAACTGCTCAAGCAGTTCACAACGACGTGGTGATGCTGATGCCAGATAAATAAAATTAGTGGTATTCACAATGATCTACACATCCGCTTCGGCTAATCCCGGTGATAGGGATGCCCCTGAATCAGAGTCCAACCCCGATACAATTGTTCCGCAAGCATGACCCTGACCATGCCATGCGGCAAAGTCAGGCGTGACAACGACCAGGTCCTGTCAGCTCTCGCCTTACACTCAGGCCCCAGACCGTCAGCTCCGCCAATAAGAATAGCTACTTGAGGGTACAACTGCTGCCATTCTTCCATTTGTGTAGACAGCTCGCGGGACGTCCACTGCTTACCGTGCTCATCCAACGCTATAACGCGCTGTCCGGGCTGCACATGCTTGAGCATTCGCTCAGACTCCTGAGCCATTGCCTTGTCCGCAGTCACTCCGGAGGTCCTTTGAATAGCGGGGACCTCTATCAATTCAACTTTAATGTGCTTCGGAAAGCGCTGATGATAGATTTTGAAACCATCGTTTACCCAAGCAGGTAAACGCTGTCCGACTGCGATAATAGAAATGCGCACAATCAGACTGCTTAACTAAGCGTTAGGATTTTCTGCGATGGTCGTCGGCCGCATGGACCATAGGTCTTCAAGCTTGTAGAAATCCCGCGTAGCCGGCTGCATCACGTGCACGATAATATCGTTCAAATCAATCAGCACCCACTCGGAGCCTTCTTTCCCTTCAACGCCCAGTGGCTGAACACCTTCTGCTTTCGCTGCCTCTACCAGACGGTCGGCAACAGAGCTAACGTGTCGCCCGGAAGTACCGCTGGCAACAACAATAAAGTCTGCCATCGTCGTCATCTTCCGGATATCGAGCACCTCAATATCTTTTGCTTTTATGCCCTCAAGCGTATCGCAAACAAACTCCTGCAATTCTTCGCTATTCATGTTGCCTCTCTTGTTTGATAACAGCCGGAACGTTCGATAATTCCGGCCACAACGGGTGGCATCAGTGAACCGACATCTTCTCCCTGACTAAGCTTTGCCCTAATCATGGAAGAAGAAATATCCAACTGAGTCACCTCGTGAAAATAGATGCTGCCTTCTGACTTCAAGTGCAATTCCGACGGATCGGCAACAGCATGCTGCTCTGCCAGATCGTGCAGTACAGGATTGTGCGTATCCGCCACTCCCGGCCTTTGAGCAACGACCAAATGCGCTAAGCCCAGTATATCCTGCCAGCGATGCCATTGCGTCAAACCCTGCCATGCGTCACTCCCTACCATGAAACATAACGGGGCCTCAGGATACTCCTCGCGCAAGCCAGCCAGAGTATCAACGGTGTACGAAGGACCTGAACGGTTCAGTTCGCGCGGATCGACGACAAAGCCCGGATAATCTCCGACTGCCGCGGCCAACATTTCAAGACGTAATTCATCGGAAGCACGGGGCAGGCCTTTCAATACAGGGACCCGACAAGGCAGCAATCGCAGTTCCCCGACATCAATCGCATCAGCCAATTCTTTTGCCGGCTGCAAATGACCGTAATGCACCGGATCAAAAGTGCCACCAAATAAACCTATAGGCTTCAACCGCATATCAGGCCGACAGCTGACCACGGATCTGCAGCTGCGGCTGGCCTATAGCCTGCACCAATTCCAACAGCGCACCCCAGGGTTCTCCCTGCTGGCCACCCTTAACAATTTTATCCGCAGCGCATGCTGCCGATAACAAGTAAGCAATGCTGTCTGCATTGTGACGTTTAAGACACTGACCGACCGGACCCTGACGGCTGCGCCATACACCGGCTTCCTGTAAAGCTTTACCCATCGGCATGCCCGACTCGAGCTTAGCGTGCGCGGATGCAAGCGTTGTGGCCTCACGCGCCAAGACCCAAAGCACCAAAGGTGCAGCAATACCCTCGGTTCTCAGTCCGTACAAAATTCTGATGGCTCTGGACTGATCGGCTGCCAGCACCGTTTCAGATAACTGAAAAACATCAAAACGTGCTCCGTCAGCTACTGACTGCTGCACCAGGTCTTCATCAACCTGACCGTCGGGAGCAATCAGTGCCAGCTTATCAATCTCTTGCTTAGCGGCGAGGAGGTTCCCCTCTACATGGTGTGCCAACAACTCTAACGCAGCATCACTAAACACAAGCCCCTGCTGCTTCACTGTACGGCCCAGCCACACCGGCAGCTGTTCCGGCGACACAGGTTTTACAACCACCGCAACGCCTAGTTCAGCCAGCGTTTTCGCCCATTTAGCCTTGGCAGTCTTGTTATCAAACTGCTCTGCAATAACCAGCAACAACGTATCAGGAGCCGGGTCCGCGGCCAGCTCGGCAAGCATCGCGCCGCCAACCCTGCCCGGCTTGCCGGTCGGCAAACGAACTTCAATTATACGTCTGGCGGCAAACAGCGACATGTTACTCATACCGCTGCGTAGCAGGTCCCAATCAAAACTAGCGTTGGCCAGAAAAACTTCCCGGTCTTCGTAACCGTCGGCACGCGCTGCGCTGCGGATACTGTCCAGCACCTCATTAATAAGCAGTGGCTCGTCACCGGCAACAAAATAGACCGGAGCAATGCCCTCCTTTAACTGCTTTTTTAACTGTGCGGGCGTGACGTTCAAATCTGCACGCCTTCGTGAGCAGCTAGATCGATACCCGCCTCTTCAAGGAGAACGGGAACACCATCGGCAACCGGATAGACCAGCCGGGCATCTTCAGTAATTAGAGCACCATCCAACGGGTGCTCTAACAGATCGCCGCTACGGGTATGCACACCCCCCTCCGAAATAGCGGCATTCAGCTGAGACAGCTGGTCAGCCGTTAGCTCGCCCAGGGGTTTCAGCGTAACCGGACAACACAAGATATCGAGAAGTTTAGAATCCATTTTTCAGCCTGATGTCTGCACCTGATAATCAGGTCTCCAATATACCATTTGCACCTATTCGCCGTGGCTTTCAGACGTTGCACTACCCCGCACGGCTGACCACTGAAAGACTTCGGGTACGGGGTCTTCACCGCACTGACCCCAAGGGTGACAGCGCAATATACGGCCTGTCCCCAGATACATGCCCCGCAGCACACCGAATCGGTCTATCGCCTGATGCGTGTATTCGGAACAGGTCGGATAAAACCTGCAGCGTGGTGCCAGATAGGGTGATACATAGCGCTGATACTGGCGTATTAGCCAACGCATGCCTGTGCCTGCTCACGGATAGACGTAATCATCGCAGCAAGTCCGTTATTTCGGGTGGGGCTCAGATGCTCGGTCAAACCAATCTCACCAATAAAGGCAGGCGGTGTTTTGGCGACATCGGCAACAGGCTGATCGTTATAGACTCGCATAACCAATGCTATCAGCCCTGAAACAATGGCCGAATCACTGGTCGCAGTGAAGTAGAAGCGGTCACTATTTACCTCGCCTTTCAACCAGACCTGTGACTGACAACCGTGCAAACGATATTCATCTGTCTGAAACTCGCCGGGGAAATCCGGCAACTTGCGGCCCAGGTCGATAATGTATTGATAGCGATCCATCCAGTTATCAAAAAACTGAAACTCTTCGATCAGTTCAGACTGAACCTCATCAATGCTGCTCATGAACGCACCAACTGCCAGCGCGTACCATCAGGACCATCTTCAATAACCACGCCCATTGCTGTTAGCTCGTCACGAATACGATCAGCCTCGGCGTAATCCTTATTCGCCCGCGCAGCCAAACGCTGCTCAAGCAACCCCTCTACAGTGGCCGCAATATCAGAACTGTCCTCAACCTCAAACCACTCATCCGGCTCACAGGTAAGCAAACCAATGACTTCACCCGAGGCACGCAACTGCGAAGCCAACCGGCACTTTTCAGCCGCATCCTCAGATTTATTCAAGCATCGCGCAATCCCGAATAACTCAGCCAATGCTTTAGGCGTGTTGAGATCGTCAGCTAGCGCCTCCAGAAATTCATCCGATGGCCCGACTGTCTGCCAATCATCCTGCCAACCGTCAGCGTTTCTCAACGCGGTATACAAACGGTCCAGCTTACGGCGGTTTTCATTTAGCAGATCCTCTGACCAATCCAGCGGCTGACGATAGTGCGCGCTCAACAAGGCCAGTCGCACCGCCTCTCCGGGTGCCTGCTCCAGCAACTCGCGCACCAAGACAACATTGCCTAAGGATTTAGACATCTTGGTGTGATCTACATTGACGAAACCGTTATGCATCCAGTGGCGACTAAACTGAGCACCGCCATGAGCACAGGTACTTTGTGCAATTTCATTTTCATGATGTGGAAAGATCAAATCGTTACCGCCACCATGAATATCAATAGTAGTACCCAGGTGCTCTGCCGCCATTGCCGAACATTCAATATGCCAGCCCGGCCGGCCCCTGCCCCACGGACTATCCCAACCGGGAAGCTCAGGGGTCGAAGGTTTCCATAGAACAAAATCACCCGCGTCTTCTTTATAGGGGGCGATATCAACCCGCGCGCCATCCATCAACTGCCGGGTATCACGACGCGACAAATGGCCGTAATCCTCGTAAGCGCTGACGCGAAACAGCACATGACCCTCAGCCTCATAGGCGAAACCTTTCTCAACGAGATCCGCGATCATGGCGATCATTTGCGCAATATGGTCTGTCGCATAGGGCTCAATATCAGGGCGCCGCACCCCCAGTGCCTCCATGTCAGCATGATACGAGGCCACATTTTCTGCGGCTATTTCGCTAATCGGCTGGCCAGTTTCTGCCGCGCGGGCATTTATCTTGTCGTCAATATCAGTAATATTGCGCGCATACAGCACATCGAAACGGGTCCGCAGGAAGCGCACCAGCACGTCAAATACGACTGCAGGCCGCGCATTTCCAATATGCGGCAGGTTGTAAACCGTTGGACCACAGACATAAACGGTCACTCTGGGCGGATTTACCGGCTCAAAAGTGTCTTTTTGACGGGTCAGCGTGTTGTAAAACTTAATATTCATGAGGGCTTCTTTCGTAACAGCCCGTTATAATACCAAGCTATTGGCTAAACCCACTACCTGAGTGGCAGCGGAATTCCTGCTGAATCAGGCACTACGGAGATGGAACATTGAATCCCAAGGATATTTTTGGCGCACGCGTCACTGTCGAACAAGTCGAAGAGGGTAACGAACTCGCGCCCAAATTCGATGCGCACGGCCTGATGCCCGCAGTTACTACCGATTTCACCAGTGGCGAGCTCTTAATGCACGGCTATATGAATGCCGAAGCGCTCACAAAAACCATTGAAACCGGTGAAGCCCACTACTACAGCCGCTCACGTCAGGCGCTTTGGCACAAAGGTGCAACCAGCGGTCTGGTACAAAAAGTGCGCGAATTGATGATCGACGATGATCAGGATTGCGTCTGGTTACGCGTGGATGTCAGCGGCGGAGCATCCTGCCATGTCGGCTATCGCTCATGCTTTTACCGCAAAGTGCCGGTCGCCGATGATGCGCAAAACGCGGATGGACCCTTATCGCTAGAGTTCACTGAAACAGAAAAAGTGTTCGACCCTGAAGTGGTTTATCCGGGCGTCGAGAATCCGACCAAGCTATAAAACTAGCCGCGTCTTTTTGCAGCTTTTTTCCGGGGGCGTTGTTTAGGCAACGCCCCTATTAGTTTGGTCTGGGGTAAGCGTGACCATGAGTACAAAAACTCCACGCTCCCGATAAGAATAATCAGATACGCGCCTAACTCCATTAATTCTTCAGCCGCAACTTTCACCGATTGCCGGTAGTCATCTTCCATGACAGCCGACCAGAGCTCACTACTCACGACAATCTGTGTAAACGGAATAAGTAGCAGCAATCCGGCCAGCACCATGCCCAAACCCGCCGACGGCCAGGAGCGCCGCCAACCGTTAGCAAATCGCTGCCGGTGCCGGAACAGATAAACACCTGAAAACGCGAGGAGCACGGCACAACTGACCTGCCACAAGTTATCAACCAGAATCTGGTCAAAGACATAGTCCAACTCACGTATCAAAAACACCCCGAACAACGTTGCCCAACCCAACGCCATAGGCCGGCGTAAGCGATCACGCGCGGCTATCCAGAGGAATACGCCAATACAGGCTAAGAGACAGGCGTGCTGGAACTGCTCTAAGGGAGAGAACTCGCTGGTGCCGACGCCACCAACGTCAACATTCAGCCACAACGCTCCGCCCCGCGACAGATACAGAAGCATGTACGCAGTCGCAGACATGCATACCGCATAAAACAAAAATCGGAATAGTGTTTTTCTCATATTCCAGCCCGGCGCCGGAACAAAGATGCGCTAAAGAACGGACAGCTGCAGCAATACCTGTCTTGCAATATCTTCGGCTTGAGAATTTGCGAGCATGTTCTTCTCGGCATCTTTACCCAGCACTTTAGTGTCGTCGTACTCGTAACGGTTCTTCGCGGTAATTCGTGTCGGCTTCAGCAACTCTTTACCGCCAGTCGTTACGGAATAATTAACAGTGTAAAACACTTCATATTCGAGAGGCGTGTTACGGATAGATACCGCTGAAACTCTCTGGCCCAGCGACTCTTCCAATACATACAGCACCGCGTCTGCAGTTGCGGGGTCGGTCGCAAGAGTGGCGCCTTGTTCTTGCAGTCTGCGGGTCAAGGCACGATAGAACAACGAATAGCGGTCATTAGCCTGCACGTAGATGTTCTGCATAGATTCAGGCACTTCACCCGAACCCTGCAACCGGAACCCACACCCCGAAAGCATCGCCATAGCGACGACAGAAACGACCAAACCACGCAACAGAGCATTCATATACACGTCCGCTTAAACAACAATATTAACCAGCTTACCCGGCACCACGATCACCTTCTTCGGCGTCCTGCCTTCGACAAACTTCTGTACATTTTCGTCATCAAGCGCAGCGGACTCAACTGCGTCTTTTGCGGCATCTGCAGCAACCTGAATTTTTGCCCGCAACTTACCGTTTACCTGCACCACAATCTGCACACTTTCTGCAGACAGCGCTGCTTCGTCGGCTACCGGCCAGGATTCGTCAGCAATGGTTCCGGTATGACCCAACGCGAGCCATAACTCGTGCGCAATATGCGGGACGATAGGCGACAGCATAAGCACCGCAGATTCGAGTGCCTCCTGCATTAGCCGGGCATCGGAGTCGCTTTCCACAGAATATTTATTCAATGCGTTCAGCAATTCCATAACTGCAGCGATGGCCGTATTGAATGTGTAGCGACGACCAATATCATCACTCACTTTAAGCAATGTCTGATGCACCTGCCGACGCAAAGCTTTCTGCTGATCATTAAGGTCATCATGCGACAAAGTGCCGGTCGGTAAGCCATTATCAACGTGCTCCGATACGCGCTGCCAAAGACGCCTGAGAAAACGGAACGCGCCCTGCACACCATCATCAGACCATTCCAGCGACTGCTCGGGAGGCGCTGCAAACATGACAAACAAGCGAACCGTATCGGCGCCGTATTCATTGATCAACTCTTCGGGATCAACTGTATTGCCCTTGGATTTGGACATCTTGGCGCCGTCCTTCAGCACCATGCCCTGAGTCAACAGCCGGGTGAACGGCTCGTCACTGGTAACAAGGCCCTGATCACGCATAATTTTGTGATAAAAACGCGCATACAGCAGATGCAGAATCGCATGCTCAATGCCGCCGATATAAAGATCCACCGGCAACCAATAGTTGGCGCGCTCATCCAGCATTGCATCAACATTATCGGGACAACAGTAACGTGCGTAATACCAGGAAGACTCCATAAACGTATCGAAGGTATCAGTCTCGCGTTCTGCCGGACTGCCGTCGACCGGACTTAAGGTTTGTTTAAATTCGTCAGAGCGGGCCAACGGGGATCCGGAACCATCCAACTCAACATCTTCAGGCAACGCAACAGGCAAGTCGCTATCGGGAGTCGAAACCTGCTTACCATCGGCGGTGTTAATTATGGGAATAGGCGCACCCCAATATCGCTGACGGGAGATCAGCCAGTCACGTAAACGATAGTTTACTTTGCGCTCGCCCTGCCCCTTTGCCTCAAGATCTTCGGCAATAGCACTGAATGCATCGGCAGAAGTAAGGCCGTCATATTTGCCGGAATTAACCAGCACACCTTTTTCAATAAAGGCCTGCTGGCCCATATCACAAGATTCATCGCCTGCCGGCGCAATCACCTGATTGATCGGGAGACCATACTCCCGGGCAAATTCGTAGTCGCGCTGGTCATGTGCGGGCACAGCCATAACAGCACCGGTGCCGTAGCTAATAAGCACAAAGTTCGCGACCCAGACCGGCACCGCTTCACCTGTAATCGGATGAATCGCATTGATGCCGAGCGGCCGACCCAGCTTCTCCATGGTCTCAACAACCGCTTCAGATACGGCGCTTTGCTGGCACTGCTCAAGAAACTCCTGCAGTTCAGGGTCTTTCCTGGCAGCTGCCACGGCTAACGGATGCTCAGCCGCAACCGCCATATAGCTCACGCCAAGCAGCGTGTCCGGACGCGTGGTGTAAATACGAAGCTTCTGATCACTATCAACAACATCGAAATCAACTTCCACACCTTCGGAACGTCCGATCCAGTTGCGCTGCATGATCTTGACCGACTCAGGCCATTCCAGATCATCGAGCTCAGACAACAACTCTTCTGCATAATCGGTAATTCGCAAAAACCACTGCGGAATTTCTCTGCGCTCAACAATCGCATCAGAGCGCCAACCACGGCCATCAATAACCTGCTCGTTAGCCAGCACAGTCTGGTCAACCGGATCCCAGTTAACGACCGCCGTTTTTTTATACGCAATGCCTTTATCAAGCATGCGGCCAAACAACCATTGCTCCCAACGATAGTACTCAGGCTCACAGGTCGCTATTTCACGGTCCCAGTCATAACCAAAACCCAGACGCTGAAGCTGGTTACGCATGTAGTCAATATTTTCACGGGTCCATTTTGCCGGCGGCATGCCGTGCTTAATTGCAGCGCCTTCAGCGGGCAAACCAAATGCGTCCCAGCCCATAGGCTGCAGTACATTCTTACCCAGCATCCGCTGATAGCGGGAAATCACATCGCCAATGGTGTAGTTCCGCACATGCCCCATGTGCAGACGACCACTTGGATAAGGAAACATCGACAGGCAATAGAACTTCTCACGGTCCGGATCTTCGGTGACGTTGAAAGTCTGTTTTTCTTCCCAAAAGTCCTGAGCTTTTGATTCAACTTCTGAGGGGTTATAAGCCTGATCCTGCACGTTTCTCTCTCGATAGGTATGTAGCCTCATTGGAGGCTGAATAAATCAGTGGCGCAAGGATACACCAGACGCCCGGAAAGCGCATGACTAAAGGCTTTTAGGACGTTTGGCGCACGCTCCCGGATGCCCGGAAGCGAGTCACTGCGCTTATCGCAATAATGAGTAAACTCAGCAGCACCACCGGCGCATTGCCCCAGCGCACATACGGTGTCGCGCCGGTTTCCGGATAGACTTCAGCCGAAAGCACGCCCGGCACAAACTGCGGGATCGTCTGTTCGACTATTCCGTCAGCATTGATCACTGCCGTGATCCCGGTATTCGTCGCCCGCAACATTGGCCGGCCGGTTTCCAGCGCTCTCATTCTGGCCATTTGCAAGTGCTGGTGAGGCGCAATTGAGTCGCCGAACCAGGTGTCATTACTCACATTCACAAGCAGTTGAGCCTCGGGTAAAAAGACTCTTTGCTCGGCACCAAATGCGACTTCATAACAGATGGTTGGTGCGACCGGCACCTTACCCACGTAGAGCGGTTCCTGAATATCAGCGCCCGGGGTTATATCTTCGGACGGCAAATTCATCAGGCGCAACCATTGAGTTACAAATGCCGGCACCGGAAAATACTCGCCGAAGGGAACCAGATGCCGTTTGTTATATACACCCAACGCAGGCCCCAGTCCCATCAAAGTATTCCGGTATTCGCCGGTATCCGTATCGAAAGATAAGATACCGGTGAATAACTGTGTCCCGCGGGACTGCATTTCGGCATCAATCTCGGTCAGAAACGGCATAACCTCATACGGCAAAGCCGGAATCGCCGCTTCCGGCCAGATAACCAGGTCCTTATCATGCAACGCAAGCGTTTGCGTTTTATACAATTCAAGCGTCGGCTCACGCTGTTCAATTAACCACTTTTGCTCCTGCGGAATAGCTGCTTGTATCAAGCTGACACTCAGAGGAGTATCGATGCGGTTGGTCCAGCGCTGACCCTGCAATACCCATGTGCCAGCGGCCAGAACAACCAATGTGGCCATTGCCGCGATCGTGCTGTGTGATGTTCTACGGACTAAAATAAGCAACACACCGGCAAGCAAGGCCACGGTCAGACTGGTGCCGTACACACCACCCACCAGACTCCAGGCTCTCAGCGGGTTATCGAGCTGGCTATACCCCAGACTCAGCCACGGGAACCCTGTTAATACCCAGCCACGCAGCCATTCGATCAACACCCAGACAGCTGGCAAAACAAACAAGCCATGCAACAGAGGCCTATTACTTAATAGCTTTGCCTGCAACCAACCTTTGAGGGCGAAGAAGAACCCCATCGCAAAAACCAGGCCGAACATCAATAGCACGACTACGGGTATGGGTGCGCCACCAAGTTGACGCAAACTGATATACAACCAATATGTGCCCAGTGAGAAAACACCGAAGCCAAAGAACAGTCCGATTACTGCCGCTTCCCGGGGCGTTTGCTCCTCCCACAGGAAAAACAACGCGGCTACCGAAATCGGTGCCAACCAGAAAAGATCAAAAGGAGCAAAGGCCAGCGGCAACAGCAACCCGGAACACAGCGCAATCAAACGCCTGATTTTTACCGGGCTCATCACCTCAAGAGCACTCTTATGCGTCTACAACGCGGGACACTTCAAGCGTATGCACCCGACGGCGGTCTGCCTGCGTTACGGCAATGCGCAGATTATCTGCAGTGACACTTTCGCCACGCCTTGGCAGCCGGCCGAACTCCTGCATCACCAGTCCACCAACGGTATCAAACTCATCATTATCGAAGCTGACAGAGAAATAAGCGTCGAAGTCCTCTATCCGGGTAAGAGCAAGAACCTGCCAACGGTTCTCACCCAGCTTCTGTATGGGTTCGGCCTCTTCGGGATCATGCTCATCATCGATATCGCCAACAATCTGCTCGAGCACATCTTCGATCGTTAATAGGCCTGCGGTACTGCCGTACTCGTCCACCACAATGGCAATATGACTACGCCCGTTACGGAACTCTTCCAGCAAAGTATCAAGACGCTTACTCTCAGGAATAAAAGTGGCGGGCCGCAACACTGACTCAATGTTAAAAGGCTGGCCCGAATTATCGACCAGCACCCGCAACACATCTTTGGCGAGCAACATACCAATCACTTCGTCACGGTCTTCACCAACCACAGGAAAACGCGAATGGCCGCTTTCGACAATCTGCTTCAACACTTCATCCGGCGACGCTTCACGCTCAAGCACCACCATCTGTGACCGGGGAATCATTATTTCACGAACCTGCACTTCAGATACCTGAAGCACACCACGCAACATCGATAACTCTTGTTTACCGAGAAAATTCAGGCTGTCGTCACTGATTAATTCCAGCAATTCCTGGCGACTTTCGGGGTCGCCGTGCATGACTCTGCGCAATCGTGATATCCACGTCGGCGAGTCGGAACTGTCGTCACCCATTGGTTTTATTATTCCTGTCTATTGACTGCTATAAGGATTAGGGATGCCTAAAGATTCTAACGCCTGAACCTCCAGCGCCTCCATCTCTTCAGCCTCAACCGTTGATATATGGTCGTAACCCAACAAATGCAAGCTTCCGTGCACTGTCATATGCGCAAGATGCGAGATTAATGACTTTCCCTGCTCCCGCGCCTCTCTGGTAACAACCGGCATACAAATAATCAGGTCGCCAAGTTCCCCGGCCTCATCCGCCAGAAAATCAGGCAAATCATCGTCCGCAGGAAAAGCCAGCACGTTTGTCGGACCGGTTTTATCACGATAGCCTTCGTTCAGGGACTGACTCTCATCATTTCCCACTACACGTATCGCAAGTGCCTCACCAGCCGGACTTCTGCCTGCTGCTCCCAGTGCTGCCGATACCCACTGCTGCCAGTTTGCTGATGCTTTCTCAGGTACATCATCGGTTACCCACTGCACGTCAATACACAACGACTGATCCGATGAAGCACCTTCAGTAACAGTGCTAGCGCCCATTGTTGTTATTCAGGTCGTGATCATCAAAGCGATCATAAGCTTCCACAATCCGCTGCACCATCGGATGGCGCACAACATCCTTTGAGGTAAAAAAGGTAAAACCGATTCCGGGCACACCTTCGAGTACCTGCAGGACGTGACGCAATCCGGACAATTGATTACGCGGCAAATCAATCTGAGTCACATCACCGGTAACCACCGCGCGCGACCCGAAACCCATACGGGTAAGAAACATCTTCATCTGCTCAACGGTTGTATTCTGCGCCTCATCGAGAATAACGTAACTCTCGTTGAGTGAGCGCCCGCGCATGAACGCCAGCGGCGCTATCTCAATAACATTGTTCTCAATAAGCTTGAGCACGCGATCATTGCCCAGCATCTCGTACAAAGCGTCATACATAGGGCGCAAATAAGGGTCGACTTTCTGTGTCAGATCACCCGGCAAAAAACCCAGGCGTTCGCCGGCTTCCACAGCCGGACGCACCAGCACTATCCGCCGCACTTCTTCACGCTCCAGCGCCTCAACAGCACAGGCCACCGCCATATAGGTCTTACCGGTACCTGCCGGACCAATACCGAAGGTCAGGTCATTCTCACGCAATCCATGAATGTAGGCACGCTGGTTCGCGCCACGGGGACGTATATGTTTGTAAGGGGTTTGAATCGACAGGTCGCCAAGACCATCATCAGAAGTGGCATTGCCAGCCGATGCGCTAACATCCTGCATCGACAAATGAATCCGCTTCGGATCAATACGCTCTTTCTCGGCGAGAGAGTACAACTCCTGAAGTATACGCACGCCGGTTAAAGAAGCATCTTGCTGACCGATAACCTTGAAGTGATTACCGCGATTACTAATCTGCACGCCGAGCCGCTTTTCGATTTGCCGGATATTCTGATCAAACTGCCCGCAAAGATTAGCGAGGGTCTGATTATTAACAGGCTCGAGTAGTATTTCGTGTGTTTCTATGGACAGGTCCAAGTGTGTCTTTGTCTCCGGATAGTGGCTAAATGACTTACCGTTATGCCTACTATGCCACATCCTGCTGATCGGTTTGACGACCCCGCAGAGAATTCGGCAAAGCCTCGGTAACTATAACGTTCACAAACTGCCCGATCAGGCGGCTATCGCCATCAAAGTTAACCCAGCGCATATTTTCCGTGCGTCCGGCCAGTTGGTTCGGGTCCTTCTTAGAAGGCCGCTCCACCAATACCCTTTGCACAGTACCTACCATGCCGCGACTTATCTCCATCGCCTGCTGCTTCAAGCGTTCCTGGAGAATCTTCAGGCGCTGTTGCTTGACCTCATGAGGTGTATCGTCGTCAAGATTTGCAGCCGGGGTACCCGGCCTTGAGCTATAGATAAAACTAAAGGACTGATCGAAACCGACATCTGCAACAAGATTCATGGTCGCTTCGAAGTCCGCATCGGACTCACCGGGAAACCCAACAATAATATCCGTCGACAAACTAATATCAGGCCGGACTTCCTTCAGCTTCCTAAGCTTCTGCTTAAACTCCAAAGCTGTATAGCCACGCTTCATTCCGGCCAGAACCCTATCCGAGCCACTTTGCACAGGCAGATGCAGATAGTTCGCCAGCTTCGGCACGTCAGCGTAAGCCTGAATCAGGCGGTCGCCGAACTCCATTGGATGAGAAGTTGTAAAACGAATACGCTCAATACTGTCAACGGCCGCGATATAGTGAATCAAGGTTGCCAGATCAGCTATCTGACCATCATGCGTAGGACCCCGGTAACCATTTACGTTCTGCCCAAGCAGATTGATTTCTTTTACACCCTGCTCCGCAAGACCAAGCACCTCATGCATAACGTCATCGAGCGGTCGCGAAATTTCTTCGCCCCGGGTATACGGCACAACACAGAAACTGCAGTACTTACTGCAGCCTTCCATAATCGAAACGAATGCCGTCACACCTTCCGCACGGGGCTCAGGCAACGCATCAAACTTCTCAATTTCCGGGAAGCTGACATCGACAACCGACTTGCTACCAGCCCGCTTCTGCTCAACCATCTCAGGCAAGCGGTGCAAAGTTTGCGGTCCGAAAACCACGTCGACAAAAGGTGCCCGCTTGGTTATAGCTTCACCTTCCTGACTGGCAACGCAACCGCCGACACCAATGATCAGATCGGGATTCTTTTCCTTCCAGGGACGCCATAAACCCAGCTGAGAAAAAACCTTCTCCTGAGCTTTCTCACGTATCGAGCAGGTATTGAGCAATAGCACATCAGCTTCTTCAGGCTGATCGGTAAGCTCCATACCATGACTGTCATTGAGCACATCGAGCATCTTGCCCGAGTCGTACTCATTCATCTGACAACCAAAGGTCTTGATATAAAGCTTACCTGCCATAACGTCTTTCCCGCCAATCCCGGCTTAGCGAATAAAACCGAGACTCTCGAGCTTCACAAAGATGCGGTGAGCAGCCAGTTCGGGCTCCATCTCAGTAGTATTGATAACCATCTCAGCATTCTCCGGCGCTTCGTACGGGTCGCTGATGCCTGTGAACTCTTTAATAATACCTGCGCGTGCTTTCGCATAGAGTCCCTTGCGGTCGCGCTCTTCACACACTTCGAGAGGAGTCGCCACGTGAATCTCGAGAAAGCCGCCAACCGGTTCAATCGTATCGCGTACGATTTTACGGGTCGCTGCATAGGGTGCGATAGGTGCACATATCGCGACGCCACCATTCTTGGTGATCTCACTTGCCACATAACCGATTCGGGTGATATTCAGATCACGATGCTCGCGTGAGAAACCCAGTTCGCTCGAAAGATTCTTACGGACCTTATCGCCATCAAGCAATGTGACATTGCGACCGCCGTTCTCCAAAAGCTTAACCAGCAGCGCATTAGCAATGGTTGACTTGCCGGAACCGGACAAACCGGTAAAGAACACAGTAAAACCTTGCTGATGACGGGCCGGATAAGAACGGCGCAGCTCTTCAACCACTTTGGGATAAGAGAACCACTCGGGAATATCTAAACCTTCCTGCAAGCGACGCCGGAACTCGGTACCGGAGATGTTCAGAACCTTATCGTCTTCGCTCGTTTCGTCGGCCGGCTCGTACTGAGCCTTGTTCTCCACATAAACCATCATCTTGAATGGCACCATGGTGATATCCAGTTCCTCTTCATGCTCCTTGAAGAGATCCTGCGCATCATAAGGACCGTAGAAATCCTCACCCTGAGAGTTTTTGCCCGGACCCGCATGATCACGGCCCACAATAAAGTGTGTGCAACCATAGTTTTTACGAATAATGGCGTGCCAGACAGCTTCACGGGGACCGGCCATACGCATCGCCAAATTGAGCAAGCTCAGATTGGTAGTCTGCTCGGGATACTGTTCGAGAACATGTTCGTAACAACGTACGCGGGTGTAGTGATCGATATCACCGGGTTTGGTCATGCCCACAACCGGATGAATCAACAGGTTTGCCTCGGCCTCACGTGCTGCGCGGAAAGTCAGCTCCTGGTGAGCACGGTGCAACGGGTTACGTGTCTGGAATGCAACAACTTTACGCCAACCGAGCTTCTCAAAACGTGCGCGCACCTCAGCCGGGTCTTCACGCAACAGTTTGAAATCGTAATGCGTAGGTTTTTCTACGCCGGTCAATTTGCCGCCAACATAAACCGGGCCGGCGATATTGTGCAGGTAGTGAACAGCCGGATGAGCCGAATCATCAGAACCAAACGCCGCCACTGCTTCAACTGACTTATCGGGTGAGTAGACATCGCTCACTTCAAGTACGGCTACCAGAACACCTTCGGCATCACGCAATGCCAGCTTCTCACCAGCAGCCAATGAATCGCCGAACTCCTGCGACACATCAAGGTTAATCGGCATCGGCCAAAGAGTACCGTTAGGCAAGCGCATATCTTTCAATACGCTGTCATATTCAGCCTGCGTCAGAAAGCCGTCCAGCGGTGAAAAAGCGCCGTTAAGAATCAACTCCAGATCGCAGATTTGACGGTCGGTCAGATCCCAGGACTTATAGTCTTTAGATTCTTGTTTAATTTGTTCAGCGGCAGCTTCATCAACATAAAGCTGTTTTAGTTCTCCGCCATGTGGCTCTTTAAAAGCACCCATAGTGATTTCCTGATAAATATCTCAATAAATTACAGACAGGCGTTTCTCACACCCGTCAGGCGCGATGCTATTTGCATGCGACTTTTGAAAAAGCCCGCAGAAGTTCTTCTGCGAGCTTTAGATCAATCTGTACCGGTTTATGTACCGAGTTTCGACCGGCTTATTATTAATGTCCGGTTTAGAACGGAATATCGTCATCAATCTCCGCCATAGGCGCTGCCGGTGCAGCGGCTGCCGGAGCCGAATTCTGTGCAGGTGCATTCATACCACCACCCATGCCACCACCGGCACGACTGTCGAGCATCTGCATTTCACGCGCTTTGATCTCTGTGGTGTAACGATCATTACCGCTGTTGTCTTGCCATTTACGGGTTTGCAGGCTGCCTTCGATGTAAACCTTAGAACCTTTTTTAAGGTACTCGCCCATAATTTCTGCGAGGCGCCCAAATGCCACCACACGATGCCATTCTGTTTTTTCTACCGGCTCACCGGTAGTTTTGTCTTTCCAGGACTCACTGGTAGCCACAGAAAGGTTGGTTGCTGCCTGACCTGAAGGCATGTACTTAGTCTCGGGATCTGCACCAAGATTACCAACCAGAATTACTTTATTTACACCACGTGCCATTTCAAACCTGCCTTTGCGTTAAGTTTCTTAAAGAATCGTCAATGTTAATCGTCAATACCTGCCCACCACGTCGGTGAGAGCTGGATATTGTATGCCCGCAGACCATAAAACACACCTAATAAAACGCCATAAGCATCTGGAAATAAGGGTATAAGCGATTTCGTCACCAAGTAGCCGGAAACACGCCAATTTATGGCCCTAATCGGTTCCGGACACGAATATCCGGTTTGGTCTCAGTCCCTAATAGGCTTATATTGAGGGGTTCACTCACTGACCGGACGATTTAAAACGTGAAAACCATCAGTATCCGGGGCGCCCGGACCCACAATTTGAAGAATATTGACGTGGATCTGCCCCGTGATGAGCTGATCGTTATTACCGGTCTGTCGGGCTCCGGCAAGTCGTCTCTGGCCTTCGACACAATTTATGCTGAAGGACAGCGCCGTTATGTCGAGTCATTATCGGCCTATGCGCGGCAATTTCTCTCCATGATGGAAAAGCCCGATATTGACCATATTGAAGGTCTGTCGCCGGCTATTTCGATTGAACAAAAATCCACCTCACACAATCCCCGCTCAACCGTGGGCACGGTTACCGAAATTTATGACTACCTGCGCCTTTTGTACGCGCGGGCAGGCCGCCCCCGCTGCCCTGAACATAACCGCAACCTACAGGCTCAGACGGTCAGCCAGATGGTTGATCAGATTCTCGGTATTGAAGAAGGAACGGCCCTGCTGCTATTGGCACCGGTAGTCAGAGAGCGCAAAGGTGAACACCTTCAACTGCTTGCTGACTTACGTGCGCAGGGTTTTGTGCGCGCCCGAATCAACGGTGAAGTTTGCGAACTTGATGACCCGCCAAAACTCGACCTGCGTCGCAAGCACAGCATCGACGTTGTCGTTGACCGTTTCAAAGTACGTGATGATATTAGCCAGCGACTGGCGGAATCGTTCGAAACAGCTTTAAAGCTTGCCGAAGGCATTGCTGTAGTTGCCAGGATGAACGAAGCGGACGAAGAAGAACTGTTGTTTTCGGATAAGTTTGCCTGCCCTGTTTGTAGTTACAGCATTCCCGAACTTGAGCCGCGACTATTCTCGTTCAACAATCCGGTCGGTGCCTGCGGCACCTGCGACGGACTGGGTGTGCATCAGTTCTTTGATCCGGAACGGGTCATTAAGAACACAGCAATCAGCCTGGCCGGTGGTGCCATCCGCGGCTGGGACCGCCGCAACTCCTATTACTCACAACTTTTAAAGTCACTAGCAGAGCACTACGGCTTTGATACTGAAGTGCCTTACGACGAACTGGACGACGCCACCCGCGAGATACTGCTCTGGGGCAGTGGTGATGAAGAAATTGATTTCATTTACCAATCGGCGCGCGGTGCACGTTATACGCGAACACACTCTTTCGAGGGTGTTATTCCAAACCTCGATCGACGTTTTCGTGAGACCGACTCCAGCAAGGTACGCGAAGAACTCACGAAGTATCTGAGCACACAACCGTGCCCCGACTGCGATGGTACCCGCCTGAATACCGCGGCCCGCAATGTATTTATCGATAAGCGTCCTCTGCCGGAAGTTTCCGGCATGTCCGTATCGGCTGCTCTGGAATTCTTTGCGCAACTCGACCTGCAAGGTGCGCGCGGTGAGATCGCTGAGAAAATTGTTAAGGAAATTATAGACCGTCTACAGTTCCTTGCAGATGTTGGGCTCGAGTATCTGACACTTAATCGAAGTGCCGACACATTATCCGGTGGTGAGGCGCAACGCATCCGCCTGGCAAGCCAGATCGGTTCAGGCTTAGTAGGTGTCATGTACATTCTTGATGAGCCGTCCATCGGGCTACACCAACGCGACAATGACCGGCTACTCAGCACGCTAGTGCGCCTCCGCGATCTCGGCAACACTGTAGTTGTTGTAGAGCACGATACCGATGCCATCCTTGCGTCGGATCATGTGCTTGATTTAGGCCCGGGTGCCGGTGTGCACGGTGGACAAATAGTAGCCGAAGGCTCACCTGCAGAAATCATGCGCAACCCTGCCTCACTGACGGGTCAATACCTGTCCGGTGAGCTTGAAATACCGGTTCCTGCTCAACGCTTAGAAGCCAACCCGGAACAATTCATTACGGTACGGGGTGCCCATGGCAACAATCTTAAGAACATTGACGCCCGGATCCCCACCAGTGTTATGACCTGCATAACCGGCGTATCCGGCTCAGGCAAGTCGACACTCATTAACGACACTCTCTATCGCTTAGCGGCCGAGAAGATCAACCGGGCAACAACAGCCGCCGCACCAAACGAAGGTATAGAAGGGCTGGAGCATGTCGATGCCGTGATCGATATCAGCCAGAGCCCGATTGGCAGAACCCCCCGTTCCAACCCCGCCACCTACACTGGCTTATTCACCCCCATACGTGAATTGTTTGCCGGAACACAGGAAGCCCGGTCGCGCGGCTATAAACCGGGACGATTCAGCTTCAATGTTAAAGGTGGTCGATGCGAGGCCTGTCAGGGCGATGGCATGATCAAAGTAGAAATGCATTTTCTACCCGACGTCTACGTACCCTGCGACGAATGCAAAGGCAAACGCTATAACCGCGAGACCTTAGAGATTCGCTATCGCGGCTTTAATATCCACGAAGTACTGGATATGACTATTGAAGATGCCGCCAACGAATTTAAAAACATACCGGTAATTTCCCGCAAGCTTGAGACACTGGTAGATGTCGGCTTGTCGTATATCAAACTGGGCCAAAGCGCGACGACGCTCTCGGGCGGTGAGGCACAGCGCGTCAAGCTCGCCAAAGAGCTTTCAAAGCGGGCCACCGGCAACACCCTGTATATTCTTGATGAACCCACTACAGGCCTGCACTTCCACGACATCGCAAAACTGATGGAAGTACTCCAGCAGCTTCGGGATCAGGGCAATACGGTGGTTGTGATCGAACACAATCTGGACGTCATCAAGACGGCTGACTGGATTCTGGACTTAGGGCCCGAAGGCGGCGACGGCGGCGGCACTATCGTAGCGCAGGGTACGCCCGAAGAGGTTTGTAAGGTTAAGGCCTCTTACACAGGAAAATATCTGAAGCCCATGCTGAAACCCGGGAAGAAAGCCGGCTAGAAACCATCATCCGGTTTAGCTTAGCGGCGCAATACCTACGGCTGCTCTGACCTCTGCCATCAACGCTGCGGAGCGCTCCCGCGCCTTCGCAGCGCCCTTCTGCAACACCGACTCAATATGTGCCGGGTCTTCAATAAGGCGCTCGTATTCGCCACGGGCTTCGCTTAAGTGCGCATCAAGGTACTCAAACAACTGCTTCTTAGCCTCACCCCAGGCCATACCCTCTTCCAACTGCTTACGAAATGCCGCGGTCTCTGCTTCAGTCGCAAACGCTTTGTAGATATCAAACACTGTGCAGTTGTCGTCGGGATCTTTAGGCTCGCCAGGCTCCAGCAAGTTAGTTTTTATCTTATTAACCAGCTTCCGCAATTTCTTCGGTGACTCGAACAACGGAATAGTGTTGTTGTAACTCTTACTCATCTTGCGACCATCCAAACCCTGCAATGTCGCAGAATTTGTATCAACAACATATTCAGGCAATACAAATGTCTCGCCATAAATATGATTAAAGCGCTGCGCTATATCGCGAGCCATCTCAACATGCTGGATCTGGTCTTTACCGACAGGCACCTTGTTCGCACTGAACATCAGAATATCAGCGGCCATAAGAACCGGATAGCTGAACAATGCCATCGTGATGCCTTTGTCGGGGTCACGGTTCCCCGCTTCCTCGTTCTCGGCAACGGCGGCTTTATATGCATGTGCCCTGTTCATCAATCCTTTTGCACATACGCTACTAATGATCCAGCTAAGCTCGGGGATCTCGGGTACATCACTCTGCCGATAGAAAACCGCCTTATCGGTATCCAGACCAAAAGCCAACCAGGTAGCTGCAATCTCAAGACTAGACTGCTGCAGTCGCGCCGGGTCCGAGTTCTTAATAAGCGCATGGTAATTGGCCAGAAAATAAAATGACTCGACATCATCAGACTTGCTGGCCGCAACAGCCGGGCGAATGGCACCGACATAGTTGCCCAAATGAGGTGTGCCGGTGGTGGTAATGCCGGTAAGAACGGTATCAGTCATGAGTCTGCTTAAAACTGGCTGCAAGTAGGCGCAATAATAAAGGATTCATTGCTATAGTGCGCCCTTATGAACCCTGCAAACACCATAGAAAAGGCCCCTTCAAGCTATTCGGAGCATGTACGCCTGCTGTGCGACCGCTTTGCCGCGGCGATGAATCATTGTGACCTGGACTCCATAGTCGTTGCTTCAGGCCGTGAACTGCCGGTATTTCTCGATGATCAACACTATCGCTTCAAACCGAATCCCCACTTCGTCCAATGGCTGCCTCTGCTCGATCAACCCAATGCCTGGCTGATCCTCACAAAAGACCGGAAACCCCGGTTGGTGATTCTGCGGGCGGCAGATTTCTGGCACGCAGCACCTCTATTGCCTGACGAAAGCTATCTACAGCACTTTGATGTAACGATCTGTGATGAAACTAGTCAGGCTCAGTCACTAGTCGACAAAGCGCCGGGAAATAGCGCACTTATTTGCCCCGACACCGGAGCAGAAGAACTGGACTCACTGCTGAACTTCCTCCACTTTGAACGTGGGGTTAAAAGCACTTACGAGATTGAATGCCTGCGCGAGGCGAGCAAACGAGGAGTCAACGCACACCTTGCGGCAAAGGATGCATTCTTTGCCGGTGGTAGCGAGTTTGATATTCACACCGCATTTATGAGAGCGAGCGGATGCAGTGAGCACGAACTTCCCTACCCCGATATCGTTGCCTGCAACGAGAATGCGGCAACACTTCATTACCAGAAACGCATGCATTTGGCTTCACCTGAAAGCTTGCTCATAGATGCAGGTGCGGGTGTGAATGGCTACGGCAGCGATATTACGCGGACCTATAGCAGCCGGGAGAACACGTTCCGGGCATTGATCGAGTCCGTTGATACCCTCCAGCAAACGCTTTGCGCCCTGGTAAAACCGGGTATTTCATTTGGCGAACTGCATCATGACACCCATGCCGGTATAGCCAACGTCCTGCGTGATCACGACATTATTTCGTGCGATGTAGAAGAGGCTATCGGCTCCGGCATCACCTCGGCTTTCTTTCCTCATGGACTGGGCCACTTTCTTGGGATACAAGTCCATGATGTAGGTGGTCACATGGCTGACCACACCGGCACACAAGCACCGCCACCAAAGGCTTATCCACATCTGCGGATGACCAGGAAACTGGAACCGGGCATGGTGCTGACGATTGAGCCCGGCATTTACTTCATCGACATGCTGTTGAATAAATTACGGAGCTCTGATGCTAATCGACACCTCAACTGGAGCACCATAGGAGTGCTGCTACCTTTCGGCGGTATTCGGATTGAGGACAATCTGGTAGTTACATCCAACGGCTCAGAGAATCTGACCCGTGATGCATTTAGTAAGCACTAAGACGAACCAACTAACAGTCCGGCCGGCATTTATATGCGCCCAATAAAAAGCCCGCTATAAGCGGGCTTTTTTACTAGCTTGCGAAGACAAACTACTCTGCAGCAGCTTCTTCAGCGACTTCCTCAACCGGCTGATCCAACAACTGAATCAAAGCCATTGGGGCCGCATCACCTGGGCGATGACCCATCTTCAAAATACGCAAGTAACCACCGGGGCGCGCCTTAAAGCGGGGACCCAACTCGCGGAACAACTTACCGACAGCAGCTTTATCACGCAGACGATCGAAAGCTAAGCGACGATTTGCAACGCTATCTTCCTTCGCCAAAGTGATCAAAGGCTCAACTACGCGACGCAGCTCTTTAGCCTTTGGCACTGTAGTGCGAATAGTTTCATGCATGATCATCGACGTTGCCATGTTGCGATACATAGCCTTACGGTGACTGCTATTACGGCCTAAACGACGGCCTGATTTTTGGTGACGCATTGTCTTATCCTAAAATTATTTTTTGGCGCTGAGCACTTAAGCTGCTGCTTCGTCCTGAGCAAGGCTTGCTGGTGGCCAGTTCTCAACATGCATGCCGAGAGCAAGACCGTGGCTAGCCAGTACTTCTTTAATCTCGGTGAGTGATTTCTTACCAAGATTAGGAGTACGAAGTAGTTCAACTTCGGTACGCTGAATAAGATCGCCAATATAGTTAATGCTTTCTGCTTTAAGGCAGTTAGCAGAACGAACTGTAAGTTCAAGCTCATCAACCGGACGCAACAGAACCGGATCAATCTGAGATTCAGCAGCGGCAGCAGCAGCTTCGTCCTGACCCTGAAGGTCGACAAACACATCTAACTGATCTTTAAGAATGCTACCAGCGCGGCGGATAGCTTCTTCAGGATCGATGGTGCCATTAGTCTCGATATCGATAATCAACTTATCAAGGTTGGTGCGCTGTTCAACACGAGCAGCCTCAACGGTATAAGTGACCTTGCGAACCGGACTAAATGAAGCATCAAGCTGTAGACGACCAATCTGACCGGTGTGACCTTCAAGATCAACACGCTGATTTGCCGGACGATAACCACGACCACCTTCGACGGTCAGAACCATCTTCAGTTCGCCTTCGCCGGTCAGGTTAGCAATTACGTGATCGGGATCAACAATCTCAATATCGTGATCAACTTCAATATCCGCAGCTGTAACCACACCAGGACCTTTCTTGTGCAGAGTCAGCTCAGCACGATCACGGTTATGCATGGTGATAGCCAGTGATTTAAGGTTCAGAAGAATTTCTACAACATCTTCCTGAACACCTTCAATACTGGTGTATTCGTGCAACACGCCTTCAATGTCTACTTCGACAATAGCTGCGCCAGGCATGCTGGACAGCAGGATACGGCGAAGTGCGTTGCCCAGAGTATGGCCATAACCACGCTCAAAAGGCTCAAGAACTACTTTCGCACGATTACCAACGGTCTGTTCAACACGAACAGTACGCGGCTTCAGAAAATCATTTGACTCATTCATACTTCTGCAAACTCCCGATTACTTCGAGTAGAGCTCAACAACGAGGTTTTCGTTGATGTCCGGCAATACGTCTGTACGTTCCGGCAGAGACTTGAACTTGCCTGAAAGCGCTTTTTCGTCGATCTCAACCCATTCAGGGAATCCAACCTGACGAGCGATTTCAAGAGCATTTTCAATACGGCTCTGCTTTTTCGCTTTTTCGCGAATTGCAACGACCTGACCAGCACCAACCTGGTAAGACGGAATATTGACTACCTGTCCGTCAACCACAATCGACTTGTGGCTCACCAACTGACGTGCTTCTGCACGGGTAGATGCAAAGCCCATACGATAAACAACATTATCCAGACGGCCTTCAAGCAGGCGGATAAGGTTTTCACCGGTTGAGCCTTTCAAGCGGGCTGCGGTTTTGTAGTACGAGCGGAACTGACGCTCCAAAACACCGTACATACGACGCAGTTTCTGCTTTTCACGCAACTGCAGACCATAGTCTGACAGGCGACCACGACGGGCAGAAGCGCTGCCGCCGGGAGGTGTTTCAAGCTTGCACTTAGCATCAAGCGGCTTGATTCCACTCTTCAGGAAAAGATCAGTACCTTCGCGACGCGAAAGCTTACATTTTGGTCCAAGATATCTAGCCATGATATTTAACCTTACACGCGGCGACGTTTCGGCGGACGACAGCCGTTATGAGGAATCGGAGTTACGTCTTCGATGTTGGTGATCTTATAACCAGCAGCATTCAAAGCACGAACAGCAGACTCACGACCGGGGCCGGGTCCACGAACTTTAACTTCGAGGTTTTTCAAACCGTAATCCAGTGCAGCAACACCCGCTTTCTCAGCTGCAACCTGTGCAGCAAACGGGGTGCTTTTACGAGATCCACGGAAACCACAACCACCGGCAGTCGCCCAACTAAGAGCATTACCCTGACGATCAGTAATCGTGATGATTGTGTTGTTGAAAGACGCATGAATGTGAGCGATACCGTCCACTACATTCTTTTTGACCTTTCGTTTTGTCTTTTCAGTTGCCATACCGTTTTCCAGTGCTATATGCAGCTAAGCAATTATTAGTTTCGCAAAGATTCGTTATTTACGAATCGGGCGACGCGGACCCTTACGGGTACGAGCATTTGTACGTGTGCGTTGACCTCGCAGAGGCAGTCCACGGCGATGACGCATGCCGCGATAACAACCCAGATCCATCAAGCGTTTAATTGCCAGTGAATTCTCACGACGCAAGTCACCTTCAACAGTGAACTTAGCGACTGCTGAACGCAGATTCTCAACTTCGGGTTCATTCAAATCTTTAACACGAACGTCAGGAGCAACTCCTGCAGCTTCACAAAGTTGCAAAGCGCGGGTGCGTCCAACTCCGAATATGCTCGTCAGAGCAATACCGACGTGCTTGTTAAGAGGAATGTTTATGCCAGCAATACGGGCCATCTTTAAATCTCCTAGTAACCCTGGTTAGCCTTGGCGCTGCTTGTGCCGAGGGTCAGTGCAGATAACGCGCACAACGCCGTTTCTGCGAACAATTTTGCAGTTTCTGCACATACGTTTTACAGAAGCTCTAACTTTCATCTCACTACTCCAAGGTCGCCTAGCGAACCTGTCCTGTGCGGCCGTAGCCTTTCAAATTTGCTTTTTTCAACATGCCATCGTACTGGTGCGACATCATGTGCGCCTGAAGCTGCGACATAAAGTCCATCGTTACTACAACGATAATCAGCAATGACGTGCCACCAAAATAGAACGGCACCTGCCAGTACAGAATCATGAATTCGGGCAGAAGGCATACCAAAGTAATGTACAGGCCGCCCCAGAAGGTCAGTCGTGTTAGTACTTTGTCAATATACTCTGCAGTTTGTACACCTGGACGAATACCCGGAACGAAAGCGCCGGACTTCTTCAGGTTGTCTGCTGTTTCACGCGAGTTAAATACCAACGCGGTGTAGAAGAAACAGAAGAACATAATCAATGATGCATAAATCAGAATGTAGATCGGCTGACCCGGAGACAGTCTTGCTGCCAGAGTCTGCAACCAACCCATGCCTTCAGACGTACCGAACCAACTGGCAATAGTTGCCGGGAACAGAATCAGACTGGAAGCAAAAATAGGTGGAATAACACCGGCCATATTCAGCTTAAACGGAAGATGCGAGGTCTGACCTGCATACATCTTACGGCCTTGCTGACGCTTGGCGTAATTCACTGTAATGCGCCGCTGACCACGTTCGATGAACACCACACCGTATGTGACAGCAATAACAAGGATGAACAGGATCAGAGCTACAGCGGCAGCCAATTCACCGGTATTCACCAGCTCCAACGTGCCGCCAATTGCCGAAGGCAATCCGGCAATAATGCTGGAAAGAATAATCATTGAAATGCCGTTACCGATACCGCGCTCGGTGATCTGTTCACCCAACCACATCAGGAAAACAGTACCGGATATCAGAGTAACCGCAGCAGTAAAAACAAAGCTGGGACCCGGTGCAATAACTACGCCCTGATTCTGCAAAGCAACCGCCGCACCAACCGACTGAAAGCCGGCGAGCAACAAAGTGCCATAACGCGTGTACTGCGTAATCTTGCGGCGCCCGGCCTCACCTTCTTTCTTAAGCTGAGCCAGAGTCGGAACTACCACACCAGCCATCTGCATAATAATAGAGGCAGAAATGTACGGCATGATCCCCAGCGCAAAGATGCTCAGACGCTGCAGAGCACCGCCGGAAAACATGTTAAACATGCTGAGGATGGTGCCTGACTGTTGCTGGAACATTTGCTCCAAAGCAACCGGGTCAATGCCCGGCACAGGAATAAAGGTACCGATACGGTAAACAATCAAGGCGCCGGCAAGGAAAAACAGGCGCGAGCGTAGATCAGCGAAGCGTGAAGCTTCACCTAATGCTGCTGCCGGATTGACCACTTTGCCTTTTGCCATTTACCTATACCTGAAACCTAAGTTTCAGTTATTCCTCAACAGAGCCGCCGGCAGCTTCAATAGCAGCCTTGGCGCCTTTAGTTACCTGGATGCCCTTAACCTTCAGGGACTTTGTTACCTCACCAGATAAAATGATTTTTACTTTGAGTGCGCGCTCACCGATATAACCTGCAGCCTTTAAAGACAGCAGATCGATGACATCAGCATCCATCTTGTTAATTTCGCTAAGACGCACTTCTTCACTGCGTGCACCGCTGCGGGATGCGAAACCCACTTTAGGCAAACGACGATGAATTGGCATCTGGCCGCCTTCGAAACCAACTTTGGTGTAACCACCGGAGCGTGATTTCTGGCCTTTATGACCGGAACCACAGGTTTTACCCTGACCGGCGGAATGACCGCGACCAACGCGTTTGCCAACCTTACGGCTGCCGTCAGCAGGACTGATTGAATTAAGTTTCATTTAAGCTTCCTCAACTCGAAGAAGGTACTGGACCTTATTAATCATGCCGCGATTCTCAGGAGTGTCTTCAACAACAACTGAATGATTAATGCGACGCAAGCCCAGACCAGCGACACAAGCTTTATGCGCTTTTAAGCGACCGAACTTGCTCTTGATCAGAGTTACTTTTACTTGTTTAGCTGCAGCCATGGTCTTAACCCAGGATGTCTTCAACAGATTTACCGCGACGAGCCGCAACACGCTCCGGAGACCGGGCGCCTGACAGAGCTTTAATCGTTGCGCGAACCACGTTAATCGGGTTACGCGAACCAAAACTCTTAGCCAGTACGTTACGAATACCAACGGCTTCAAATACAGCGCGCATAGCACCACCGGCGATTACACCGGTACCTTCAGAGGCCGGCTGCATATACACCTTGGTAGCGCCATGACGGCCAACCATTTCGTAATGCAGAGTGTCGTCTTTAAGAGCAACTGTCTGCATGTTGTTACGGGCGGCCTGCATAGCTTTCTGAATTGCCAAAGGCACTTCACGAGCTTTGCCATAGCCGAAACCAACGCGGCCATTGCCGTCGCCAACTACGGTAAGTGCGGTAAAGCCGAATTGACGACCACCCTTAACTACCTTGGCTACCCGGTTAATTGTTACGAGCTTCTCGATGAAATCATCGCCGCTCTGCTGAAATTCTTGCTTTGCCATCTCTTCGGTACCTTTAGAAGTCGAGACCCTGCTCACGAGCAGCGTCTGCCAAAGCCTTTACACGTCCGTGATACTGGAAACCGGAACGGTCGAATGCGACCTTTTCGATACCTGCAGACTTGGCTTTTTCAGCAATTGCTTTACCAACAACAACGGCAGCATCAACATTGCCCGTTGCTTTAAGATCTTTACGTACATCGGCCTGTACAGTAGAAGCTGCTGCCACGACGGCATCATCAACTATTACCTGGGCATATATATGCCGTGGAGTACGATGTACGGTTAGGCGCGGCACACCCAACTCGCGGATTTTTGCGCGAGTACGTGTAGCGCGACGAATTCTGCTGTTTGCGTTCTTCATAGCTATTCCAGAAAACCTAACGGTTATTTCTTCTTCGCTTCCTTGATGACAACGTGCTCACCAGCATAACGAACACCTTTACCTTTATAAGGCTCGGGCGGACGGAAGCGACGGATTTCAGCGGCCACCTGGCCGACTTTCTGCTTATCAATACCGGTCACAACGATTTCGGTCTGACTCGGAGTACTGATTTCGATACCCTCAGGCACCGGATAATCAACCGGGTGAGAAAAACCCAGCGTCAGATTCAGTGACTTGCCCTGAGCTTTAGCACGATAACCAACACCGACCAGCTCAAGCTTGCGTTCGAAACCTTCAGAAACACCCTGAACCATGTTGCTGATCAAAGAGCGGGTAGTACCGGCCATTGAATAAGCAAAACGAGACTCAGTCTTCTGAGAGATACTGACCTTGCCGTCTTCAACGGAAAAGCCAATATCGTCGTTAATCGGCATTGATAACTCACCCTTAGGCCCTTTCACTGAAAGCACGCCTTCGGCTTCTTTCAGCTCCACACCTTTAGGGAGTTCGACAGGAGATTTTGCAACTCGGGAAAGCTTAATCATGATTCAATTCTCTACACAGTCTTAAGCGACTACGCAGATCACCTCCCCACCCTGTCCGGCTTTACGAGCAGCACGATCAGTCATTAATCCACGTGAAGTGGAAACGATCGCAATACCCAGACCACCCATAACTTTGGGTAGATCTTCTTTGCCTTTATAAATACGCAGACCAGGGCGACTGATTTTGTGAATCTGATCAATTACCGGCTTACCATCAAAATACTTAAGAGTGATGGTGAGTTCTTTCCGGTTCTGACCGATTTCAGCCACGCTGAAGTCTTCGATGTAACCTTCATTCTTCAATACGGCAGCGATGCCTTCCTTCATTTTGGAAGACGGCATGCTTACGGACTGCAACGAAACGTTCTGGCCGTTGCGAACCCGGGTCAGCATATCTGCTATTGGATCTGTCATGCTCATGTTGAGTAATCCTCAGTAGTGCCAGACGTGGCTGACTACCAACTTGCCTTACCTAAACCAGGGAGATTTCCCTGCATGGTCTGTTCACGTAACTTGTTACGTCCAAGACCAAATTTCCTATAGAACCCCTGCGGACGACCAGTGATCGCGCAGCGCTTTGTCATACGACTCGGGCTAGCATCGCGCGGCATCTTTGCCAGCTTGGCAATCGCTTCAGAACGCTCATCGTCAGTGCTATGAACACTTTTGATGATCTTCTTCAGTTCAGCACGCTTGGCAGCATTACGCTCGACCAACTTTGCCCGCTTGGCGTCACGCGCCAACATTGATTTTTTAGCCATTACCCGTTCGCCTGTTTTTTGAATGGGAAGTTGAACGCATCCAGCAAAGCACGGCCTTGCTCATCGTTCACAGCAGACGTGGTAATGGTGATATCCATGCCACGAATGGAGTCGATATTGTCGTAATCCACTTCAGGGAAAACGATCTGTTCCTGAACGCCCATGCTGTAGTTACCACGACCATCAAATGACTTCGGGTTCAACCCGCGGAAGTCACGAATACGTGGGACAGCAATATTTACCAAGCGGTCCAAGAATTCATACATACGCTCACGACGCAGAGTGACTTTACAGCCGATAGCCTGACCATCGCGGATTTTGAAAGCTGCTACAGATTTTCTAGCCAGTGTCTTAACGGCTTTCTGACCTGCGATCAGTTCCATGTCCTCGATAGCTTTATCGACAAGCTTCTTGTCGGCTACAGCCTCACCCACGCCCATGTTCAGCGTAATTTTTGTAATGCGCGGCACCTGCTGGATGTTCTCCAGGCCAAGCTGCTCTTTAAGCTGAGCAACTACTGTGTCGCGATAATATTCCTGCAATCTAGCCATTGTTCTGTCTCTACCTGAACGCTCTAGACGTCAACAGTTTCGCCATTGGACTTAAAGACACGTACTTTCTTGCCGTCTTCAAGAACCTTGATACCAACCCGGTCGCCTTTCTTAGTAACCGGATTGAAAATTTTCACATTCGAACGGTGTAATGGAAGCTCCCGCTCAGTGATACCACCTTCAATACCTTCGTTCGGATTCGCACGAGTGTGTTTTTTAGCAACGTTCACGTTTTCGATAATGATGCTTTCATCATCAATAACACGCAGAACGGTGCCCACACGGCCCTTGTCCTTACCGGTAATTACTACGACTTCGTCGCCTTTCTTAATCTTGTTCATAGTCTGTATCTCGCGACACCCTGATTGACTCAGAGTACCTCCGGAGCCAGTGAAATAATTTTCATGAAGCTACCAGTACGCAGTTCACGCGTAACAGGGCCAAAAATACGTGTACCTATTGGCTCAAGGCGCTGGTTCAACAGCACAGCAGCATTACCATCGAATCGGATCACAGAGCCGTCAGCACGGCGCACACCCTTACGGGTACGAACCACTACGGCGTTGTAAACCTCACCTTTCTTAACGCGACCACGGGGGATAGCGTCTTTAATGCTCACTTTAATGACATCGCCAATACGGGCATAACGACGTTTTGAACCGCCGAGAACCTTGATGCACATCACGCGACGGGCACCACTGTTGTCCGCTGCGTTAAGGATTGACTGCATTTGGATCATTATTCTGTTCCAGTACGGGAAGAGTAAGCCGGGCCTTAAGCCTGGGCGCGCTCTACAATTTCAACCAGTCGCCAAGATTTCCGCTTGGAAAAAGGACGACATTCAGTAATCGCAACGGTGTCACCAACGTTGCACTCATTTGCTTCATCGTGAGCCAGCAACTTTGTGGTACGACGAATAAACTTGCCGTACAACGGATGCTTAAAACGGCGCTCGATCGCTACAGCAATGGTTTTATCCATGCCGTTGCTTACTACCCGACCGGTAGCAGTACGCAATTTTTCTTCAGTATTTTCAGTCATCACGCTATCTCTTAACTAGCTGCTTTAGCAGCTGCAATTTCCTGACTACGCAGCTCGGTTTTAACGCGGGCAATGTTCTTACGAACTTTACGCATCTGGTCCGGGCGAGCCATCTGGCCTGTAGCCTGCTGCATACGCAGATTGAACTGTTCCTTGCGAAGCTCGATCAACTGATCGTGCAACTCACTTTCGCTCTTACCTTTGTAATCACTCATGACAGCACCTGACGTGAAACAACTTTGGTGGCGATGGGCAATTTGGCAGCAGCCAGGCGGAACGCCTCACGTGCTACGTCTTCACTTACACCTTCCATCTCATAAAGCATGCGGCCCGGCTGAATCTGGGCTACCCAGTATTCAACGTTACCTTTACCTTTACCCTGACGAACCTCGAGAGGCTTCTTGGTAATAGGCTTGTCCGGGAAAATCCGAATCCAGATCTTGCCGCCACGCTTAATAGAGCGGGTCATGGCACGACGTGCAGCCTCAATCTGACGGGCAGTAATACGACCACGACCGACAGCTTTAAGCCCCCATTCGCCGAAGGACACCTGGTTACCACGAGTAGCAAGCCCGCGATTACGGCCCTTCATCTGTTTTCTAAATTTAGTTCTCTTCGGCTGAAGCATTTTCTAAATCCTTACCTAATTCTTAGCGCGCGCGCTGCTCTTTAGCTTCGGGCGCATCAGCAAGCGGCAAACGTTCCAGAACTTCACCTTTGAAGATCCAGCACTTCACGCCGATGATGCCGTAAGTGGTCAATGCTTCCGCAAAGCCATAATCAATATCAGCACGCAGGGTGTGCAACGGCACACGACCTTCGCGATACCACTCAGAACGGGCAATTTCAGCACCATTCAAGCGACCACCAACTTTTACCTTGATGCCGCCGGCGCCTAAGCGCATAGAGTTCGTAACAGCACGCTTCATAGCACGGCGGAACATAACGCGACGTTCCAGCTGCTGAGCAATACCTTCCGCAACCAACTGTGCATCGAGTTCAGGCTTGCGAATCTCTGAGATGTTGATGCGAATTGCGCCAACCGGCATTCCAGCCAGCTCTGCTACTTCCGCACGAAGCTTCTCAATGTCTTCGCCTTTCTTACCAATCACGATACCGGGACGAGCTGTATGAATCGTCACCTGGATCTTGCTTACCGGACGCTCAATCTGGATTTTTGCAACTGAAGCATCCTTCAGTTTTTTCTTCAGCATTTCGCGAATTCGGAAGTCCATATGGACAAATTCCGGATACGTCTTGCTGTCGGCATACCAGCGAGAGGTCCAGTCCTTGGTGATACCCAAACGGATACCAATTGGATGTACTTTCTGACCCATTCTGAATCCTTACTCGTCAGCTACTTGAACAGTAATGTGGCTGTTACGTTTAATAATGCGGGTACCGCGGCCTTTCGCGCGTGCGCGATAGCGACGGAAACCCGGGCCTTCGTCGATACAGATGCTGGCAATTTTCAGCTCATCAATATCGGCGCCGTGATTGTGTTCTGCGTTAGCAATAGCTGATTCAAGAACCTTCTTCACCATAGCCGCGCTTTTCTTCGGCATAAAAGCAAGATCCTGCAAGGCTGTAGAAACAGGCTTGCCCCGAACCATGTCAGCAATCAGGCGAACCTTCTGTGCAGACATATTTGCGTAACGTAATTTTGCTGAAACTCGCATGCTAATAATCTCTATTTAGACTTGCGGTCGCCCGAGTGACCTCTAAAGGTACGGGTAACTGCAAACTCACCGAGTTTGTGACCAATCATGTCCTCGTTAATGAGAACAGGAATGTGATCACGTCCGTTATGTACAGCGATAGTCAGTCCGATCATATCGGGCAGAACCATCGAACGTCGCGACCATGTTTTGATCGGACGACGGTTGTTACTTTCATTAGCCTGCTTCACTTTCTTAGCCAGTGAAGCATCTACAAAAGGACCTTTTCTTACTGATCTTGGCACGTCTAGTCTCCGCCTAATCCGGGCGCTTACTTCCGGTTACGACGGCGAACAATCATGCCGTCAGTACGTTTGTTATTACGGGTTTTATAACCCTTGGTAGGTGTTCCCCATGGTGAAACCGGATGACGGCCACCTGAAGTACGACCCTCACCACCACCATGCGGGTGATCGACGGGGTTCATTGCAACACCGCGAACTGTCGGACGAACACCTCTCCAACGCTTAGCACCGGCTTTACCGAGCTTGCGCAGATTGTGCTCACCGTGACCAACCTCACCCACTGTTGCGCGACACTCAATATGAATCTTGCGCATTTCACCTGAACGCAGACGCAAAGTTGCGTAACTGCCTTCACGAGCGGCGATTTGGGCGGTGCCACCGGCTGAACGAACCAGCTGGGCACCTTTACCAGGCTTCAGTTCAACAGCGTGAACCAGCGTACCGACCGGAATATTCCGCAGCGGCAGGGCATTACCCGGCTTAATCGGCGCATCGGAGCCTGAAACTATGGTCGCACCAGGCTTAATGCCTTTAGGTGCAAGAATGTAGCGACGCTCACCATCCGCATACAGAACCAGAGCAATGTGTGCGCTGCGGTTCGGATCGTATTCAATGCGTTCAACAGTCGCGGCGATGCCGTCCTTGTTACGCTTAAAATCGATTACGCGGTAATGACGCTTATGACCACCACCACGATGACGGGTAGTGATACGACCTTTATTGTTACGACC
>Ga0070729_10001339_pt1 | contig 38914 bp, 35 predicted proteins | sample tdDd472_FD_66725 | JGI IMG/M metagenome (GOLD analysis project Ga0070729, IMG submission 66725) | Marine sediment microbial communities from the Atlantic coast under amendment with organic carbon and nitrate - tdDd47.2 | ecosystem: Environmental > Aquatic > Marine > Coastal > Sediment | place...
CCTATAAAGATGCCTATACCCATCAGACCGCCGCATCCATTATCAAAAAAAACGGGGGAACCCATTTCGATCCGGCAATAATCAATGCCTTTACCCGCTGCGAGCCCCTCTTTAAGGAATACAGCGAGTTAGCCTTTCAGGAAACATCCCGCGAAGGTCTCTATTCACGGGATATAGACGACACAGAGCTCAACTAACCAAAGAACATTATCCTCTTGACAACAATAAATACTTTTTATAACCATCCTATATTGAGTGACGACTCACTTAACATAGTCTTAAACTTTTAGACTTGACACATATATCGTTATCGACTTAATTAACGAGTCACGAAGGAGAAAATCATGAAAATAGCATTTGTAACAGGCGGCGGTGATTCCGCAGGCATCAACTCAGCCCTTGCCCGGGCGGTACTTCACGGAAGAGAGAAATACCAGGCATCATTCATCGGTGTACGTCGCGCCTTCGAGGGCCTTGCTTCAGACAACATTGAAGAATACCTGCTTCCCCTTGATGAATGGGATGCCCACCGGATATTCTGCGCCCCCAGTACTATTCTCGGATCTTCACGATTTGCCCCCTTCAGCGAAGAAAATAAATCGTGGGCCCCGGAAAAGATCCAAAGCAACATGAAAAAACTCGGCATCGATGCGATACTTGCAACCGGGGGAAATGACACAATCGGGTCAGCCATGCATCTTCACGACTTTGGTATTCCGATAATCGGTATTCCCAAAAGTATCGATAATGACATAAGCGGAACCGACTGGATGCTTGGAGCAAGCACAGCCGTTGACTTTGCCCGCGAAGCCTTCAGAAGCTCAGCCGTCTCTGCTGAGACCCATGCCCGTGTGTCGGTTAATGAAATCATGGGCAGAAAGGCCGGTTGGCTCGCCTACCTGACCGGTATATCTACCAAAGCCGATATTATACTTGTTCCGGAAAAAGCCTTCTCCCTCCAGGCCCTGGTTGACCGGGTCAAGAAACTGCAGGATCAAAATAAATCTGTCAATATAGTAGTATCCGAGGGCATTAACTTCAACCAGGAGGACCCCCTCTTTAAAAAGGCCCTCAGTCCGGAATCAGAAGACCAGGTACTCAGAGCCATGCTTTCAGAAAAACCGGAATACGATGAACACGGCAACATCAAGCTTGGAGGCGTCGGTGTCATTATACAACGAATCCTGGCAATGGGCCTGAAATGTTCTTTGAGTGCCATAAGACAGTCGAATATCGGCTTCTCTCTCCGGGGCCTGACACCAAATGCCTTTGACATAATCCTGGGGCAGCGTTTCGGACACAGGGCCATGGAACTTCTCATGGACAAACAGTCAGGTATCATGGTTGGCATCCGGGGCAAGGAGATCGTTTCTGTCCCCATGATAGAGGCACTTCCCCAGTATACCCTTGATGCCCTGAGCGATGAGGAGCTTGATGCCTTTGGGGTCTTTTTTACCCCCTGAAGCCTTATATAATTTCCCGGTACTTGACAAAGTACCGGGAAAACAATTTTACCATTAGACGCCCCACTACTACCATAGAACGAATAACCTGTTCATTCATTTACATTCTTCAATCAGTTTTAAATCCAATGTTCGGAACCAATCTCCTCACCAGCAGGCCGGGAAAGAATTGATGTAAACTTCCTTACCCATTCACATAAAACAATGTTTTGTTATATTGAATAATTTGAAACAATGTTTCGTTTTATTATTGACATCTTTTTTCTTTTTTATATACTTCTCGAATCAGCCCCGAACAATGCAGGAGAAAAACCATGGAACTCGACTCTCGACACACGGGCACACCGCTGCGGGACTTCACCACACGGGTAAACTGGCGGGACACCATGAACTACGCCGCGTCAATCAATGATACCAGCAGCTTTTACTTCGACGATGAACGGGAGGGGGGCATCATCGCCCCGCCGATGTACGCCGTTGCCCTCACCTGGAAAATCCTGGGACGCATCCATGAATTCATTGATACTGATGATTTCCCCATGGAAGTCATTGCCCGGCAGGTGCACTATACCGAATACCTTGAATTCCACCGCCCCCTGCGACCCGATGACCAGCTGACCATCAAGGGGCATATTGCCGCCATTCTGCCTCACCGCGCGGGAACCCACGTGGTTATACGTTTTGATGCCCTTGACATTAAGGGCGAACCGGTCTTTACTGAATTCCAGGGAGGCCTGATGCGGGGTGTCACCTGTACCGGCGGCGGCGCGGGTAAAGATGCCCTGCCGGTTATCCCTGAACACTCAGCCAAAGAGACCGAATGGGAAGTACCGGTGCAGATTTCACCCATGCAGCCCTTTGTCTATGACGGCTGCACGGATATATTCTTCCCCATTCATACTTCTAAAAAGTTCGCCCGTCAGGTCGGCCTGCCCGATATTATTCTCCAGGGAACCGCTACCCTGGCCCTTGCGGTACGCGAGACCATCAACCGTGAAGCCGCAGGCGACCCGGCACGCCTGAAAAGGCTCTACTGCCGCTTCACCGGCATGGTCCTTCCGGGAACAGAGATCCAGGTGCGCCGCATGAAAACTTCCCCCAATAAAAATATATTTTTTGATGTATTAAACGCGAAAGGCGAAACGGCTCTGAGCAGGGGCTTCGCGGAAATAACCGGCACCTAAAGGAGAAATCATGAGCAGAGAAAAATATTTTGAAAAGGAAGACATGCGTCTTCCCCTGGTTAACTCGTACATTGAAAAGTGGGCCGCAGAGACACCTGATGCCCTGGCGCTCATTCAGCATGAAGACGACAGGTCCTTTACCTACAAAAAGTTCGCCTCCCTGGTTGACTTCTTTGCCCTCAAGCTTCTTGATATGGGAATCGGTAAAGGTGACACGGTTGCCACACTCCTGGTTCTTTTGCCTGAACATATATTTCTTATGTATGCCTGCTTTAAAATTGGAGCCATTATCGCGCCCCTTGATGTGCGCCTTCAGGATGATGAAGTGGTACGGGACATTGAGAAGATAAAGGCAAAGGCTTTTTTCTTTTTAGGCCATACACCGGTTCGGGACTTTAGAACCGCAGGCGAGGCGGTCAGGGACAACTGTTCATCAGTTGAACACCTGATCCAGTTTACCCCGGATCCCCAGCCAGGAGACATCATAGAGTCGGCTCAGAGCATCACGACGATGATGAGCAAGGGGCGTCTCATTATGCTGAAGCTGAAAGATATCATAACGGGATCTCTGAAAAGGGTATACCAGGGCATTGAGGCCCGGACCCCGGCCCTGATCATCTACACGACAGGAACCACCGGCGAACCGAAACCGGCTCTCCTCTGCCACGAGAATATTATAGTACAGAACCAGATTCTTGCCCGGGGCGCTGATATGAAAAAGGGCCGCATACTGGTCAACCTTCCACCGAGCCACGTCGGGTGTGTCACCGAGACACTGATGACCACCATGTCCATGGGAGGGACCGCGGTGCTCCTTCGGATTTTCGATGTGGCTCTAAGCCTCGAGGCGATCGAAAAACACAAGGTAACGGTGCTCGGACAGATTCCTACCCAGTTCCGCATGATGTGGGCCCATCCCGATTACAAAAAGTATGACCTCTCGAGCCTGGAGTTCGCCGCCTATGCCGGTTCATCGGTTGACGTTGAATTCTTAAAAAAACTCTCTGCAATGGCCCCCAATATCGGCACCGGTATCGGCATGACGGAAAACGCCGGCTTTGCCACCTTCACGCCCCCGGGTATCAGCTTCGAAGAAATGGCCGGCCAGGTGGGACAAGGCTTTGATGATCTCGCAAAGGTGACTATCCGCAAACCGATGAACAGTAACGGCACGGCGGGTGACGAGCTCGCTGACGGCGAGACTGGAGAGATCTGCTACCATCCCCCCATTGTATTTCTCGGCTACTACCGGCAGCCAGAGATTACTGCGAAGACTATTTCACAGGAAGGTATTCTCTACACGGGAGACATCGGCTACTTTAAAGACATGGGGGCATACCGGGCCCTCTATCTGTCAGGGCGCCAGACCTTCATGATCAAACAGAAGGGATTCAAGGTTTTTCCCGGAGAAGTAGAAGATCATATCGCCGGTCTTAACGGCGTAGACATGGTGGAAGTTATCGGTTTGAAGCATAAACTTTTTGATGACGGCATCTTTGCCTTTGTGCGCCCTGAGCAGGATTCTTCTCTCTCGGCAGAGGAAGTTATGCGCCACTGTGAAGGCATTGCCTCATACAAGCGCCCTCAGCACGTGGAGATCTGGCCGGCGGAAAAAGACTTTCCTTTGACACGGAGCACCAAGGTCGATAAGATTGCCCTGAAGAAACTGGCAGAGCCGATCATCGAATCGCTCCGGGCCGCAGGCGCCTGGGATGCCGAATAAAAAAAGGACTAACTGTGACAAAATTTGAAGTACCTCAAAAAATAAAGGACCGTCTCTTTCCGGCGGTCCTTGAACTTTTTTCAGAACATGACTTTCACCGGGTCAATATTCGGGAAATTTCAAAGCGTACCGGTGTCAGCTCCGGGACGATTTATAAATATTTTTCATCTAAGGAAGAGCTCCTCTTTTCCATCCTTGAAGAAAAAATATCTGAGATTGGATTACTGGTTCGGGAGCATGTCGCGGGTCTCGACAACACCCGGGAAATCTTCCGCAAGGTCTTTTATGTTACCATGGACTTCTATGACAAAAATCCAGGAGTCGCCATTACTTCCTTTATCACTGTCCCAATGCGCACCTGGATGGAAGAAGACTCGTACCGCCGTGAAGAAGAACAGTATTTTATGGCTGAAGTTATGGCCCAGGCCCGTAAAAGGGGCGACTGTGACACCTCGGTGGACAACCGGCACATCGCTGACCTCTACTTCATGTTCTGCTACCGGCACATTCATTCATGGTACTACCACGGCATGCAATGGAAACTCGCAGAAAGAATTTCAGATTTCTTTGAACTGTTCTGGAAAATACTGGCCCCGGGAAAAAGCTAAACTAAAGGCGGCAGGGTTAAATAAAAAGCGACGATGCGCATCGTCGCTTTTTATTTAACCCTGCCGGCGGTAATCAGCATACAGATCCCGATAAAGACGCATCGGCCCGCCTCTAAAAAAAGGCAGATGGGCCGCCAGGAGCTTAAGATCCCATTGAACCAGGGAAAGGGGCCGAACCACTGAATGAATAAAAAAGACCCGGTAAAGACTGCTTGAAAAAGTCGCCAGGAGGCGGGGAATCCGCTCATCAATATCGTAACGGTACCGGTAGATCTGAAAGTAGGTATCACCGAGAAGCTGCAGAGAAGTACCCCCCACCATCATCGAGCGAAACAATCCCCGGAGATTAACTTTGCCTTCGGCCTCGTCGCGGGGAAGCTGCTTATCCATAACCCAGAGCATGCCCGTGGCCATTTCACGGCTCCGCTGGTTGACCATATGATCCTGCTGCAGCAGGGTCAGGTGGTGACGGTGATACTGAAAGGAGAGCTCAATAAGAGCCCGCCATCGGACATAAGAAAACCTGAGATAAAAAAAAACGGCGAAAGCACCGGCTGCCCCAATGGCAGATTTTAAATAAAGACTGTTCATGTAAGTAATCATCAGCCATCAGCCCATGGTGGCAATTACTTTTTTTTAACATGCCCCCTCCTTACAGGCTGACTTTTACCCACTTCTTCCATCTGGATAGAGATAATCTATGTTTTACTGAAAAATGTCTCGACTGTCTCGACGACCCTCGACAACTACTTAAGGCTCTGAGCCTTGACACCAAAAAGGCTGGCACGGACGCCAGTATGTACTCAAACAAGCTATAGGGCGGAGCACACGAAGTGCTCTCCCGCCCGTTAAGCCTCCCTGGCGTTTAAAGGGCGGCTTTTTGCTTACTTTTGTGCCGTTACAAAAGTAAGCCGCCGGAGGCAGTTGGGTCAGAGGAAGTAACTAAGCCCCCCAAAAGAAGTAAAAAGAACAAGGAGCCTCTCCATTATAAAAATGTGGAAAAAAGTCAGTTTTACAAGAGTGACAGGGCGATCAGCAGCTGTCCCGGGGCGTAAAAGGTCCAGACGAAAAAATTACTCAGCTTAAAGTATTTTACAAACTGAGCCCATCCCAGAATAGCATCGGATATATAGAAAAGTATGGCGCCGCACATGGCAAAAAGAGCGGGAGTACTCATGCCGCGGATCACGCTGTTCACAGTAAAAAATACAATCAGCGACAGGGCAAGAATATAGACAACAACCGGTACAACCATCTTGCCCAATCTGCCGCCCCGGTAAAACATAATAACAAGAAAAATCATTGAGGCGAGAAGTACCCCGACAGTGACAAGATCCCACCAGACAAAGGAATACCCTGAGGCGAAGGCGATATTATAAAATATATGAGTTCCGAGAAAAAAGATAAGCCCATGGGTAAAAAGGTCTACTCCCTGTATCATCAGAACCGAGTCGGCAATCACAGAAAGTCCCAGGCCCGCCAGAATCAGCCAGCCGGCGCCGCCGCCGCGAATCACGCCGACAAGAGCAATGCCGCAGATGAGCCAGGTCACCAGGGGTGTTGAAATAAGCCGGAGAAACCTGAAGCGAAAAAAAGAAGCAACCTGCCGAAGGATAAAAATAGCCCCAAGACATATGAGTAGTACCGGTATGGGATGTGAAAGATTCATGACATCGCCCCCTGCTGTTTTTAAACGTGAGGATAGCAGGCGGCGTATAACGTGTCAAGTATTCTCTACCAGGAAAAAAAATTACTGGCTTCTGGCCACGCGAAATCCAGTTTCATTATCCATCCATGTTGGACTATCTTGAGTCAATTTTCCTACCTGCAACACGGCAGCAGAATTTGAGTAGCAACCACCACCCATCATTCTATAGGCAATACTGTTAAGATACGCATCAAAACACCACTCCCTTACATTACCGCTCATGTCATAGAGACCAAGGGCATTAAAACCACTGGCTTTACTTTTTACAGCAGCCATCTCACTATTGAAAACCCCAAAGGTGTTGTTGATCTCATCAACATCATCATACGCCGTGGGCGCGCCACTAAGGGAAACACCTCGTGTCCAGTAAATGCCGTCAAAGGGATCACTGAAATCAACACCTTTTATTGTTGATTGTACTGTATTGGTCATATCCGGACCGCGATAGCGCGCCGCCAGCTCCCATTCACTGCTTGTGGGAAGGCGGAATCCCTTTGCCGTACAGTTAAAGATGTCAATGTTGCCTTCCGCCTTTGCCTTGATAAAGGGCAGATCCTGCACAATTGGGTTAGCTTCAGAGATAGGATCAATGTTTGAGACTCTTAAAGGCATAGCGTAAGTTGAGTCAGTATAGTAGACACAATCGAGATCAGTTCCATTCTTATAATTACAGTATTCAGTCAGGGCATTACACCAGACTATAACGTCACGCCATGATATCTCGGTAACGGGATGCTGATCCGTATCATTTGGCCCATCAAGGGCTCCTCTCAGGCCTGGATTATACAGGGTATACACCTGCTCTCCTCTGTCAGTGTGTGTTGCCCATTCATAGACAGCAGCCCAGAGCTCATAGGTTACCTCAGTCTCTGCTATCCAGTATGGATTCCATACGAAAGCCATATCATCGTCGTTCTCTCCGATTGGAAAAAATTTCTTTTCGGTAACATGGGCCATTGAAAATGATATAGTGTCGATTGTATAATCGATCATATCTCCCGTATTAAGTATGTTTGTATTTCCTTGAGAGCTGTCACAGTAAGTGATGAATAATACAGCAATAAGAATAAACGAAAAATGTTTCATCTTCTTTATGATCATACTTATTTCCTTCTAAATAATTTACACTATGCAATACCAGGGCATAGAAAACTTAAAAATTTCCAATAACGTCAGAGGTTATCTCACGCCCCTGGCTACCCTGAAACCTATTGATGATTCAGGATTAGCTGGGACTCCAAAAGACAATCTATCGATTTTCATATCATTGATTAAGGCAGAATACTTACCCCCCTTTGCATAACGACGGCTATGGGTGCCAACAGGATATTCATCGAAGCACCATTCCACTAAATTCCCGCTCATGTCATAAATCCCCAGTTGATTTGCATTGCCGCTGAAGGGCGTTCCTTCACCGTCAGCATTCCCTGCGGTTCCCACGGGGTGTGTCCCGTAACCGGTGCCTGCAAGTACACACTGTGGGTAGATTTCCCTGTTATCTTCATACCAGGCCACTGCCATTGTAGCTGCTAAGTCAGTGGTATCTGCCGATGCGCCGCTAGCGTAATCACCCGATGTCCAGTATATACCGCTCGACGCCGGACTTTCTATACCATACCCGGGATCAGTAGTTCCGATATATCGGGAAGCACATCGCCATTCATCAAGACTCGGTAGACGGAAGCCCAATTTTGTATAATCGGCTTGTGTTTCGTCTTCCTGCCAGATCCCGTCATCGGCAATACCGTCATAATCGGGATAACCAGCACCATCCCAACTATCATTCCATGTATACACGACTTCATCACTGCTGCCGTATATCATTTCTGTCAGCCAGTTCGAATAAAGGACTGCCCCGAACCAGGTGATATTATTACATGGATAATTTTCATAACCCGCTTCTACAGTAAAGGTACCACTGGAAAAATCAATAACTCGAAATAAATTTGTTCCTACATCATACTCTCCGTAGAGAATTAATTTTTGACTTGCATAATACAACATCCCGTTGGGGTCATCAATTACCGCTTCAGTTAATTTACCGTTATCCCAGGCCCATTGATAGACAGCAGCGACCTCAGCGTAGGTCACTTCTCCGCGCCCCATGAGAAAATGATCTGCCACTGTCGCTTCGCCATCATCAAGGCTTGTGGCATTATAGAAATCATCGACAGGGAAAGTCCCGGAGGGAACATATTTCATTGCAAATGGAACAGCCCCGGCAGAAAATGACTTTGATTCTCCAATACTCCACGGACTGACCGTCACTGCTATTGACTTTGTTTCAGTAAGGCCCGATTTGCTTATAGTTGCCGTCAGGGTTACTGTCTCGTTTCCATCACCATTTGCCGGCCGGCTAACCTCGGCAAGGGTACCCGCTATATTTATAGCGGCATTATCACTCTCCCAGGTTATAGTGGTGCCGTTTGCTCCCGATACGGGTAAATTAAAATCATCACGAACCGCAGTGGCCGTGCTACCGTCGGAAAAGGTAAAGTCAGCTGCATTAAGAGCTTGAGAGTCCTCAAGAACATCAGCACTTACACCGATTTGTTTGTTTATGCTGTCATAGATATCACTGTGATAACAGGAGATGCCGCCAAAACAAAAATACAGTGCCAGTATAATAATAAAATATAATTTTTTCATATTGAAACCCCCACGCCAAGAAGTATATGTCCCTGATGGGCCCGTGCATCGGGAATCCATCGATATTCTGCAAACGGTACAACAAATAAACCGAGATCAAAGGGAACCCTCAGTCCAATACCAAGAACCGGATCAATGCCGTGTGAACTGCCGCCATTGTCTCCTGATGTAACATAACTCCAGACTGCACCGGCGGAAACATAAGGTTGAATGATTAGATGCTTGTTCATGAAAGGAAAGTTAAGACCTGCAAAGGCTTCAAAAAAAGTCGAAACCATCCCGGCACCAGGAAGCACGTTGGCTCGGGTACTGAAGTTGTACACCGTACTAACAGAACCGCCGTAGGCAAAAAATGAATCAAAGGCATTATTGGCAACTATCAAGAGACCGGTACCAGCAGTGAAATCGTCTGCCAGAAAACCCGTGGGAACAGAGACAATACCAAGAATTGAAACATACCAGGAATCAAGAAAATAGGTATTTACCGATGGTGAATACTCCGACTCTTTTCCCTGATCATTGACAGTAGTAATAAAGTAAAATTCTATGTCGGCATGATTCTTCTTTTTTGTTACATACTCTGTCTTCTTTGTCTTACCATGAAGGCTCTGTTCTTTTCCTGTCTTCTTATACACCCTGTATAAGGGAATATTCTCCATTGGAGCTTCCCAGGCAAGCCGGACTATTTGCTTTTTCCGATCAACCAGTTCACTTGTTACTTTTTTTACCGGTGCCGAGTTATAGTTAACGATACAAATATTGCTTGGAACAGATTCTTCATTGTCAGGACCGATTGACGTAACCCTGGCCTTGTAGATGCGCCCATTTTGCAGGCCTTTTAATGTGTAGCTGTTTTTTTCGATTACCCGATAGGGCTTTACCTTAAACTTTTCTTTCTCCCGGGCAAGATACAGATAGTATTTCAAAGATTTATTAAAAGGCTTTTCCCATGTAAGAACTACTTCTGGCCAGCGCACTGCAGCCTTGAGTTTTGACGGACGGTTCTGAATAATTTTAAGAACATCCTTTTTATTAATCGTAATCTCATCAGAACTGTTTATTTTTGCCCGTACAATATAGGTAGTCTGGTCTTCACCAACAATATACACTTGTATTGTTCTACCGGTAACCAGTTCAATTTTCTGCTTTGAAAGTTTTCCCTTTTCATAACTCACTCGCAGGATTTCAGAGCGTTTAACGGTTACACGGTATCCACGGTCAGCTTTAATCAATATTTTTTTATCTGTATCTTTAAGAATGGTACCCTTTATGACTGAACCATCTTTTAAAAATATGTATTCGGCACGAGCAGAAAAAGGGATTAAAAGCAAGGCAGTTAGAAGAATTAAAAATCCAAATCTTTTTTTCAAAGGTCCTTCCCTGATATTTGATATTATTTGTCTGGCAACAAGGGGTGGCCAAATACCACTAACCCCTGTTAGTCCAACTCTAATACCATCGCATATATATCAAGAAAAAAATAGCTTAAAAAAAGTAATATGCACTTTTCCTTAAAAAGAACAAAGTGAAACTTAACGAAGTAAAACAACTACAGCATACTTCTACGAAATTTCAGAATTAAGAATGAGGATCAAAAGCAGAACACCTGCGAAGTATCAACTTCATTCATTTCTTTTTAAAATCCAGAGCCCCGGAATTCATACAGTATCGTTTTCCCGTCGGCACAGGACCATCATCAAAGACATGCCCCAGGTGTCCCCCGCAGACAGGACAGAGAATTTCAGTGCGCAGAGTAAAAAGAGACCGGTCACTCTTCTCGGTCACATTTTCCGCGGCTACAGGTCGGGTAAAGCTGGGCCACCCGGTCCCTGAATTAAACTTATCCTCTGAATGAAAGAGGTCAGTGCCGCAGCCGGCGCACCGATAGGTACCCTTCTCATTTAGTTTATCGTACTCACCTGTAAAAGCCCGCTCAGTACCCTTCTTCCGCAGGATATCAAACTGTACCGGCGTCAGGGCCTTCTTCCATTCTTCTTCAGTCTTGACAACCCGCTCACGGGTCACCATCTTTTTACTTTCAGTATCATATACAGTCACGGTTATACCTCCTGCCTGAGGTTTGCTTTGCTCAGGAAGACAATAGAGAAAGCCCCATGCGAAAAAACATGCCGCGGCTGTCAAAAGAGCTTTTCGAGCCATAACTTCCCCCAATATTAAAAAATTTTATAGTGATGATGGGTACCCTGTCAGAACCAAAAGTTACAATGAAAGGAAGACTTGACACGCCGTTATTCTGCCGCTATACTTTGAAACCATTAAGAGAGGAATCGACTATGAAAAAACATATCATGCACACCGCCCTTCTCGGCGCCGCGGCCCTGACGGCCTCCCTTGCCTGCAGTGCCCCGAACGCCACTGAGCAGCTCTTTAAAAAACGCTGCGCCATGTGCCACAAGCTTCCGGTTCCCGAAAGCTTCAGCCAAAAGGCCTGGGACGACCAGGTTGACCGAATGGCGAAAAGGGCGGGTATTTCACCTGAACAGGTCACTCAAATCAAGTCTCTTCGAAAATAGGGCATTCTTTAAAGAAGTCACAAAAACCTTGACGTCCCTGAAAGCTCCCCGTACCATGGGCTTTTAGGAATTTGAACATGACGACCGATTGTAACATTCTCTTTTATTCAGATAAACTGGCTTCTTTTGAATACAGTGATTCGCACCCCTTTAAGCCATCACGGGCACGGCACCTGATGGACCTTCTCAACCGGTACAGCCTGATCTTCGAAACCAACCAGAAAGTCCTTGAACCGGAACCCCTTGATGAAGAACTGCTCTATGCCGTACATGATAAAAAATATATTTCTTTGCTGAAGCAGTGCAACACCGGCGAGTTTGACATCTCCATGCTTGAGGCAGGCATCGGCACCCCGGACAATCCTGTGGTTCTCGGCATGTATGACTTTGCCCTTGCCGCTTCAGGGGCGACCCACCAGGGAGCCATGATGCTTTTAAACAATGAGGCGTCCTTCGCCTTTAATCCCCTGGGCGGCTTTCACCACGCGGGGCGCAATTTTGCCGAGGGCTTCTGTTTCATCAATGACATTGCCATTGCCATTGCCGAATGCCTGAAACGGGGGGCCCGGGTTGCCTACATAGACATAGACGCCCATCACGGCAACGGTGTGCAGGACGCCTTCTACGGATCAGACCAGGTGCTTACCATTTCGCTCCATGAATCGGGAAAGTCTCTCTATCCCTGGGGAGGCTTCGAAAATGAAGAGGGCATCAAAGATGGTACCGGCTACAATGTCAACATTCCCCTTCTCGCGGAGAGCGATGACGAGGTTTACCTGTACGCCTTTCGGGAACTGGTTCCGCCGCTGATTGAAGCCTTTAAACCGGATATAATTTTCCTCGAAGCCGGGGGCGATGTCCACCGGGATGATCCCCTCACCCATCTGAACCTGACCAGCAACGGCTACCGGGAAACCCTGAAGATGATTAAAAATTTCGGCAAACCGGTTTGTGCTACCGGGGGCGGGGGATATGATGTTTACCAGACCGCCAACCTCTGGGCCACGGTGTGGTCAGTCTTCTGCGGTGTTGAACCTGAAGATCATTTTGCAGGAAGTGTCGGCGGTATGATGTTCGGTCCCGAGACCACGTCGGGAAGTCTTGACGAACCGCCCTTTGCGATCTTTGGGGAAGAAAAAAACCAGTGCATTGATGCAATTAATCAGGTCATTATGGCGGTTAAGGGAAAAATATTCCCTCTTCACGGAATAAAAGTATAGCCCTCTGTCCCCGGGGAAGTCAGTCCTCCAGCTTATCGCTTACCATAACTACCCGATATTTGCCTTTATGATCTGAGAGTTCGAACGTGCCGGTTGCCATTTCGAGAACCAAGATTTGCCCCTTTACTTTAGATAAGGTCCAGTAATAATAATCTGTGACATGTTTAAGCCCAAGCTTTTTCAGATAAAAAACAACACTCAGATCACCGCGAGGAAGAAGACGTTGCAATTCTTCCCGGGTTGGCAGCCTCCAGTTTTGAAAGCGTGCTTTTTTGGATTTTTCTGTCACCCTGATAGCTTCAGAAAAAGAGTAGAGCTTACTGCCTTTTTTGACGGCCCAGATCTTGCCGGTTTTTTTATCATATATGGTACCGTCTCCTCTATCAACAAAGTCTCTATTGATACCGGTTCCTTTTGCTTCATCTATAATATAATCTTTATCTCCTGCATACTCATCTTCTTCGTCTTCTTCAATGCTGTAATTTTTATCTGATAATTTTTTACTCAATTTTCTTGAAAAGGCTTTCACATTTTCATAAAGCTTATCTGCTGATTCTATTTTCTGGTCGTGACTGAACTCACTTATGCCTTTCTCAACATCTACGACACGGGCAGTTAGTACCGTAGACTTGCCAAGCTTCATAACCGTGCCAACAAGGATTTTATTCGCGGATAATATTTTACCAACCTTCACCGCACAAACGACTTCAACGCAGCCGCTTTGTTGAAAGCCCTGTTCATTGAGAATTCTTCCCATCTGTACACGCTCGATAATAAGAAAATTTCTGCTGTTAATAATATTTACTCGAATTAATTCAGATATTCGGCGGGATGTTGCCCTTGAAACACCATCGGCTTTAAAATCAAGAACCGCGAGACGGGCCTGTTTTGAAAACAGAGGTATAGTAAAAATATGCAGTGCACACAGTATCAATAATAATTTCTTCATAGTTTCCCAACTCTTTAATTGTCTAGAGAGCAATAAAGCAGAGAACCGGTATAATAGCAACCCATTTTTAGCTCTATAGAAGTTTCAACTGCCTTTGTACAGACTTTCATGAATTACCACTGCCAGGTCTTTAACCGTAAAGGGCTTCTGAAGGTAGCGGTCACTGCTGTCAAAAAAACCGCGGCTCTTGATGACATCAGCGGCATAGCCTGACATAAAAATAATTTTCACCCCGGGAATAATCGCCTTTAGTTTTTCAGCAAGCTCCTTCCCGTTCATTTCAGGCATTACCACATCAGTTAAAACCAGTTGGATATCGCTGCTGTTCCCTTCTGCCAGAGCCAGTGCTTCACCGGGAGCAGAGGCCGATAGAACTGAGTACCCGAGATCTTCGAGCATCAGTTTACTTGTATCGAGAATCAGGGGGTCATCTTCAACAATGAGAAGCGTTTCCCCGCTGCTCGCGGGCACTGCTTCATGGAACATCGGTGTAATTGTTACAGATTCATTTCCATGGGAGGGGAAGTATATCTTAAAGGTTGTACCCTCACCCGGTCCACTATACAAATCAACAAAGCCCTCATTCTGCTTAACTATCCCGTAGACCGTAGCCAGCCCCAGTCCGGTACCCTTCCCCACCCCCTTGGTGGTAAAAAAAGGCTCAAAGACATGTTCCATGGTTGCCGCATCCATCCCGGAGCCATTATCAGAAACCGAAAGAACCACATGTTCTCCCGGAAGAAAACCCTTATGGGTGTGACAGAAGGCCTCGTCAAAGACAGTTATGCCGGTATCAATTGAAATCTTTCCTATATCGTCAATGGCATCACGGGCATTCACACAGAGATTGGTCAAAATCTGGTCTAACTGTGACGGATCTATTTTTATCATACCCGGGGCTTCACCGGGCTGCCAGGCAAGTGTAATATTTTCACCAATGATTCTTTCGAGTATTTTCAGTACGGCTTCAACAGATTTATTTATATCGATTATTACCGGTTCGGCAGTCTGTTTTCGGGCAAAGGCGAGAAGCTGCCGCACCAGGTCTGAGGAACGCACAGAGGCGGTCATAATCTTTTCAAGATTTTTTACCAGGGGATCATCGGATGCCATTTTTGACATGGTAAGCTGTGTGTACCCCATGATGCCCCCGAGCATATTATTGAAATCATGGGCCACCCCGCCGGCAAGAACACCGATGGCTTCCATTTTCTGCGAATGGAGAAGCTGCACCTGCAGTTTTTCCCGCTCAAGTTCGGCCTGCTTCATATCTGTAATATCAAAAAAACTAACCAGACTTCTTTCAGCAACAACACTGAGGCCCGGCAGCATAGTTCTTATCGAACCGTCCTTACCGGTGATCCGATACTCTGCCGGGGGGGCTTCCTGGCTCTTTTCGACGGCATTTTCAAGATCAGAAGCCCAGGCAGCCGTGACTTCTTCACGGTACTCAGGGTCTGGATAGGCAAGCGCGAACCAGTGAGCAACAGTTGGAACATCTTCAACAGTATACCCAAGCAGCTCAGTAAATTTATGGTTTACCATTAATATTGTACCATCCTGCTGGAGCTCCACCAGTGGTATCGGGGCCAGCATAAAAAGAGAGCGAAACCGTGATTCGCTCACGATGAGCTGTTCCTGAACTTCCTTTATATTCTGAATATTCAGGTTCAGACCTATTATCCGCGTAGGAGCCCCTTTCTCGTCCCGGCTGATTGTTCGGCCCTTCCCGATAACCCAGCACCATGTATCATCAGGCTGCTTCATTCGAAACTCCAATTGAAGCTCACCTTCACCACCGGTTTCGACAAACCGGTTAATAGATTTCAGAAGAGAGTCCCTGTCTTCATGAAATATTGATTTTTGCCAGTCATCCTTTCTCCCTCCATCTTTAGGCATGGAGTAAAGTTCATCACTAAACAGAAACTCTCCCGAGACAGGATAATAATCCCAGACAACAGCTTTTGTCGCCTCAGTGGCGAGACGAAGACGTTCCGCCTGTTCAAGAAGTTCCGCCTGGGCAGACTTCAGACTCGCGACCTTTTCATCCAGCCTTCGTTTAAGCAGCCATGATATACCGGCAAGACTAATCAGTAAAAGAAAAACAAAAAAGCCCGCCAGCTTCAGGCGATAGACCAATTCAGGAGAAAGACCTTTTTGCACTTCGAGGGAAATCCACCGCTTTCGAATTGTTTTTAATTCATCTTCTGAAATAGAACTAAGGGCCTTTTGAATAGAACTGAAAAGAAGGGGGTACTTTCGACTTACTCCGATACTCCATGCAAAGTAATAATCCGTGGTTCCGGAGACCCGGAGATTCGGTATGCCTTCTTTTTCAATATAGTATGCCGCCACTGCCAGGTTTTCAACCAGGGCGTCAGCCTGTCCAAAGGCAACGGCCCGCAGGCCAGCCTCAACATTTTTAACCGTTACTACTGAAAAGCGGCCCTGGGAACGTTCCCTGATATATTTTTCCGTGGCAAATCCTGAGACAACCGCTACCCGGTATCCCTTGAGGCTGTCAAGATCAAGAGTACGACCGGCGGCCCTGGTAGCAATAATAACAACGGGCACCTTCGCATAGGGAGTTGAAAAAAAAGCATAACGCTCACGGTCAGAGTTTCGTACAATAGTGGGAGCAATTGCACATTCTCCTTTTTCAAGGGCTGCCAGGTGTTTATTCCAGTCAGTACTGGCTTTTCTGGGAAAGGAAACTCCAAGCTTTTCTTCAACAGCCTTCATAACATCAGCGCCCATACCGGTAAAATCACCCCCGGGAGAGACAAATTCTATCGGAGGAAATTCAGTATTAAAAAAAAGATGCAGATGCTTATGATTTTTATCAAGCCACAATCTCTCTTCTGCAGTAAGCTTTAAAGATTTTGAGCTTTCTGAACCATGAAGAAAATTTTGATTCCAGGAAACATTGAGTATAAAAATAATCAAAATCACCGCGGCAATTGCGTATCTAAAAATAATATTTTTCATAGTCTCGTCTGTTATATTTTATCTGATTATCTCACCTTTCCCCCGCCATGTCAATATAAGCATATTTAATACCTCAAAAAACAGCCAAAGAACTGTACACTTTATACGAAACTAATATAAACCAATAATACTATTGACAGAACCATGACTGACTGAAAGGTTTTATCAAACGTAACTAAATTCTACCGTGGCACGAACCCGATATGAGAATTGCACTTATTGCCCCTCCCTATCCTCTTGAAGAAGCCCCGTCACCACCGCTCGGCACAGCATCAATAGCGGCTGTCTGCCTGCAGGCCGGTACAGAGGTAATCATACTCGATTTTATCGTCACCAAATATTCACCTGAAAAGCTTCAAAACCTGCTTAATCAATTCAAACCGGATATCATCGGCATCAATTCGGTAACCATGAATTTCAAAAAAGCAGCGGAAATAATTTCTGAAGCCAAAAAAATTCTTCCCCATGCCCTGACCATTATGGGGGGGCCCCATGTTTCTTTTGACCCGGAAAACACATTACACACATATCCCCATATAGACATGATTGCGATGAAAGAGGGAGAATCAATCATTTCTGAAATCATTGATTCTCTGAAAAACAATGCCTCACTGGAAAATATTTCAGGAACCGCTTTCAGAAAAGATGGTACGGTTATAATTAATGACGCAAGGCCGTTTATTACTAACCTTGACAGTCTCCCGGTGCCGGCGCGCCATCTTCTTCCTTTATCAAAATACCGGGCCCTCGGTTTTCCCGTCAGTATAACAACAAGCCGTGGCTGCCCCAACATGTGCATTTTCTGTCTCGGCAGAAAAATGGTCGGCTACAAAGTACGGTACAGAAAAATAAACATGGTTCTCGATGAGATAGAATCTCTTCTTGATCTTGGATTTAACGTGATAAATATTGCCGATGACACATTTACGGCAAAAAAAGAAAGGGTTCTTGAATTCTGCCATGGCATCAGGGACAGAAACCTTGTTTTTTCATGGAGTGTCTTTTCCCGCGTCAACACAATCGACGAAGAAATGATTACGGCAATGAAAGACGCGGGATGCACAGCCCTCAGTTTCGGCATCGAGTCGGGCAGCAGGGATATCCTTAAAAAAATAAAAAAAGGCATCACGGTCGAACAGGTTTATAAAGCCGATACAATCTGTGCCGAAAAAGGAATCAGGGCCCATGGATCATTTATCGCGGGACTCCCGGGAGAAACAACGGAAAGCTTTGGGGACACAATTTTAATGCAGAATACACTCACCATGGAGTACGGCTGTCACATTCTCGCTCCCTTCCCCGGAACGTCAGTACGCGAAGAAATAGAAAACCATGATCTTGAAATACTAACCGATGACTGGGATCTCTATGACGCCAATCATGCGGTCATCCGGACATCGTCCCTTACCCCGGATGAAATACTGCAGCTGGTAGAAACTTCTCACCAGGAAATAACAGATAACTGGCGTCAGTTGAATGACCGCTATCTTCAGAAAGAAACAAGCCACGATGAGACACTGATGGTTATGGCGAGCCGCCGGGCAAAGCTTATCTATGCCATTCTTTCTGAAGATCTTATAGAAGAAAATGAAAAAATTGAAGGTAAATTCAAAGACGCATTTACAGAACTGACCAGACGTCTCTCAGAACATACGGGCATTGAGAATGAACTGACAGAAATATTTATATCCCGGCTCATCGAAGAGGGTCTTCTGCAGCATTGCGAGAAAGACGGAAAGACATTTTTCTCATGGAGCCGGTAAAGGCTGCCCTGCATTCAGCATTCGCTATTTCATAATCCCCAGGTAATTATTTAAAAGAAGAAACAGAAGGGCCGCCAGGGTTCCCCCTGCAATGGGACCGAGAACCGGTATCCATGAATATTTCCAGTCACTGTTTCGCTTATTCTTCATGGGCAGCAGGGCATGCATTATCCGCGGTCCCAGGTCACGGGCCGGATTGATAGCATAACCGGTTGTTCCCCCGAGGGACATGCCGATCGCCACAACCAGCAGGGCCACAGGAAGGGCTCCAAGTGCCCCCAGGCCGACTTTAACTTCTTTCGCTCCATCAAGAGAAAGAGAAGGAGCGACCGTATAGAGGATCGTAAACACCAGGACAAAGGTGCCGATAAGCTCAGAAATAAAATTACGGCTGTACCTTCGAATTTCCGGGCCGGTGCAGAAGACCGCCAGCTTGCTGTCTCCGTCTTCCGTGGCGTCAAAGTGATCCTTATACATCAGCCAGACAAGAGACGAACCGAGCATTGCCCCGATCATCTGGGCGGAAATATACAGAGGAACCTGCCCCCATGAAAAGGTGCCCGCCATGGCGAGCCCCAGAGTCACTGCCGGGTTGAGATGCGCGCCGCTGTATTTTGCCGTAATGATAACACCGACAAAAACCGCAAGGCCCCAGCCGAGGGTAATGACATCCCAGCCCGCGGCATGCCCCTTGGTATCTTTCAGTACGACGTTGGCGACTACGCCGTTGCCCAGTAGAACAAGCATCATGGTACCGATAATTTCAGCGGTGAATTGAACCATAGCAGACTCCTTTGAAATAAAAAGTTTCCGGGGAGATCAGGGAAACCAGTTGATTGTCTTAAAATGTATTTTAGATAATGTCAGAAACAAAAAGAGATGCAAGACTTTTTTTGTTGAGGTTTGGGTAAGGAAGTTAAGGCGTCTCCCGGCTTTTTTACCGTATAAAGCTGAAAACCCCTGATGACGCGGTGTGGGGGTTTTAATTATTCCTATTTTAATTAAAAAAAAGTATTTCACTGCAGGGCTTTAAATATGCTTTAAGAATAATTACTACAACAGTAAAGAGAACAGTCCCGAAAATGAGAATAGATCTTTTCATCTTATGAAAATAAAAAATCATAAAAAATCTCAGGAAGAAGTTAATGATGTCATATATAACCGAAAAAGTCGGCAGTCCGGCTATACCTACTTGATAACCTCCGCGGAATAAAAACAATTGTAATAGCCGTAATATTAATTCTAAGATTATTAAATACCAAAACCAGCTTAAAGCCATATTTTTAATTAAAACCGGCAAAAACAATAAAACTGATACAAAAAACAAAAATATTGATAAAGACAATGGACTGTGGGTAATCAGGCAATGGCAGGATGTATTATTGTCAAAAGAAAAGATTATTCCGAATATGTTTACAAGTAAGATTAAAATGATAAGTGTTTTTATTCTGTTCATAATTGATTATTACGTCTAACGCTCAGAAAACTTGAAGCTACTATGATCAATTCCCTGCTTTTGCAAGATTCGTGACAAGGTGGTTTGCCGAAAGCCGAGAAGCGAAGCGACGAAGTTGACAAGCGTTGTTATGTTAACTCTTGACTAAATCCAACTAATATTTTGCTATTTTATATCTATAAAATCATTTTCTCTATATCGTACCATCCCAAACCATACCTCTGTTCTAAAAATTAAATTGATTTCATCTGTTTTAATATTGTTATACTTCTTTATAATTGGAGAGATTTGATTTGAAATATTTTGTTTGTAGTTTTTGTCATTAATTTTGCTATATGGGATGAACATCTCAATGTCAAGAATCGACATTGTTTTGTTTTCTTTAATGTCTAATTTTTTGTGATGGATTCTTATGTTTTTAAAATTACTATGTACTATAATTTTATTTTGCAAATCTTCTAAATGTTTTAAATTGAAACCATTTGAAACAGTTAAAGAAGAGTATCCATATACGCCGGATATGATCAAAAATAATAATAATGAGATGATTGATGCAGACTTTGGAAAGTTAATTATTTTATCGAATGATATGCTTTTGTTTGTTTCAATTACTGCTGAATGAAAAATTATATCATGTAGACCACGATTTTGAGGGTGGAAGAAAATAAATATGAAATTACCAATAAACAGTAAAATTATTATTACAATATAAGATAAGCCCCCGATGCTTGTATTTGTTATCCCAACTGTTTTTGCTATAAGATCACTAATATATCCATTATAATAGGGTAGAGTTAATAGTATAAAACGGCCAGAAGAAGAAAAAACATTTATTTTTGTATCTTTTATATTTATAATTTTGATGTTAACAAATTTTTTTCCTAAAGTTTGACCATTTAAAATAATCCCTTCACAAATTACGAAGTACAAAAGAACAATAAGATAACCACAAATCCATGAATTTTCAGATGGAACATCAAGAATCAAACTTATTAATGAATATAACAAAAAACTTATGACGCCTGTAATAATTCCATCAACAATATACGCAACTACTCTTTGAGTTTTTGAAGCAAAAATATTCTTTTCTTTGGTTTTAAGATTTTCCGAAGAAAATGACATTATGAACCTCTTACTTTTAAATTGCCAAAATTTCACTTAACGTCTTATTATATCGGAAGCCGCTGTGCCTGAAAGGCTGGCGCGATTCTTGGCCTTTGCAAGAATCGTGACAAATCGGTTTGCCGCAGACCAAGGAGCGAAGCGACGCAACAGATAAGCGTTGTTAGACGTAGTAATGTAATCACTTTCTGGGGCCAGCAAATACAGAACTCATCATGCTTTGCCCACCTACAATCATATTGCCATCATCGACAGCTTCAGGCCAATCAGGATTTTTGATTGAATTAAAGTCAATTTTAATATCTAATTCATCTTCAATATTATTAGAAGCGTATCTTGAAAATTCATCTAGATTTGAATATTTTTCAGCACTTGTTAATAAAAATGCTATTGGGTAATACTTTAAAATACTAAAGAAAACAAAGTCGCTGAATTTTCCTCTTGCAGCCGGCATTAAAATATCTCTAATTACAACATAGTTGTGAAATGGATAGATCCAATAAAATAATTTAAAATCTTCGGGAAAATTGCAATCATCATTCAAGTAGTAAGTTCGAATCTTTTGGTCGATTTTTGTATTCTCTATATCTACCTTTGCAGCTAAGAAATGACCCATTAAAGATTTTATGATTTTATTGGGCTTTGCAGCAAAATCCATCTTGGAAGGCAATTCCAGTTTCGATTCAATATATTCTTTAATCTTCAGAACAAATGAATTCAACTCAGTATCATAGTTTAATCCTAGATAGCTATTGCAAGCACTGCAAATAGTTCTGAATTTCACTCCATTTTGTGAAAATTTATATGCTTTCTCTGTTTCCGGTATTGTAAATTTACTTAAAATAGATTCTTGCTTTACAGCAATGAGGTCTATACCACCCTTAGGGGGAACATGGTCCCAGGATAATTTTTTTTCCTCTAAGCAAATGTTGCAGATGCTTGGGTTTTCTTTTCTTTTAAATTTTTGGTAATGCATATAGGTTTACATTATTACGTCTAACTTGTTCATATCCGCATTGCTTATACAATCCCCACACAAACAACTACATACAACCAAAGAAAATAAACTTCAAGCACAAAATACTCTTTAAAAGAACCCCGCAGAACCATAATTCTTTAAACTTCCTTCAAAAACCAAAACCCCAGCGCTCAACTATAGAGCCAGCTTTGCTTTTTTTAATTGCCAAACAACCCCCCTTCTCTACCCTGTCCACAGGCAGGTAAAAAGTGAAAAAAACCAATATAATACCGCTGATACAGACCATAAAAGAAAAGTGCCGTGTCTGTTATTCCTGTGTACGGGAATGCCCTGCCCATGCAATCCGCATCGAGGCGGGACAGGCTGAGGTTATTACCGAACGCTGCATAGGATGCGGCAACTGCGTACGGGTCTGTACCCAGAAAGCCAAGGCGGTACGAAGCTCAATCTCCCAGGTTGAAATGATTCTTGCCTCTGAAACAATTACTGCCGCGGCAATCGCCCCGACCTTCCCTGCTGAATTTCCTGATATAAGCTACAGAAAAGTTGCCGGCATGCTGAAGGCCCTGGGCTTTGACTATATATTTGAAGTCGCCTTTGGCGCAGACCTGGTATCCCTTCAGTACAGTAAAAAGATTAAAGATGACAACAGCAACTACATCGGGTCTACCTGTCCCGCTGTCGTTGCCTATGTTGAAAAATATTATCCCCAGCTTTCTAAGAATTTAATCCCTGTAGCCTCACCCATGGTTGCCATTTCACGGGTGATTCATGAAAAATACGGCGAGGATGTTGATGTCATCTTTATCGGTCCCTGCCTCGCTAAAAAAGATGAAGCAGACAGAACCGATGATGTCCGTGAAGTGCTGACCTTTAAAGAGCTTCGGGAGATGCTTGATGTAAGAAAAATTGAACCTGACTCAGTCGAGTCAATAGAATTTGATCCTCCTCATCCGGGCAAGGGGGCCCTCTATCCAATTGGAAAGGGGATCCTTCAGTCGGCAAATCTCGAAGAAGACCTGATGTCCACCGACATCATAGCCACCGACGGGACAAAACAGTTTGTCCAGGCCATTAAAGATTTCTCATCTGAAGTGCACCGGGTCAAGTTTCTCGAAGTCCTCTCATGCAATGGCTGCATTATGGGTCCCGGCATGAGCAGCAACAGCATGACTCAATTCAGCCGAAGGGGCTACATCAGCAATTACACCAAGTACCGGTACAACAATCTTGACCAGGAAGAATGGTATAATGCCGTAGAAAAATTCATCGACCTGGATTTTAAAGTAAGCTTTGACCAGGACGACCAGCGCCGGCCTGATCCCCACCGTGAAGAACTGAAATCTATTTTAGTAAAAATGGGAAAGTTTGAGATTGAAGATGAACTCAACTGCGGGGCCTGCGGCTACAGCACCTGTCTCGAACATGCCGTTGCAATCCACAGCGGGCTTGCAGAAAACGAAATGTGTCTTCCTTATACTATCGACAACCTGAAGAAAACAACCTCTGAGCTTAAGCGCTCCTATGAAGATCTTATTTACGCGAAAAAGGCCCTGATTCAGTCAGAAAAACTCGCCTCCCTGGGTAGACTGGCCTCAGGCATTGCCCACGAGATAAACAATCCCCTCACGGGCATCCTGACTTTCAGTAATCTTCTTTTAGAAGATCTTGAAAACTCTGAATACAAAGATGATGTTGCAACTATCGTAAACGAAACAAAACGATGCCGTGACATTGTCCGGGGGCTCCTTGATTTTGCCCGGGAGACAAAATCTGAACGGGAACCCCTGAGCATAAACAATATTATTACCGAGACAATGACCATTCTCAAAAAACATATTAATTTTCAGAATATCAGCATTGAACTCGACCTGTCACCTGAAATACCGATGGCGAGCATGGACAAAAACCAGATGTTTTCTGTCATCAACAACCTTGCCATAAACGCGGCGGACGCGATGCCCGACGGCGGAAAACTCAACATAGTTTCTTCTCTCAAGCATAATATCATCACTATTGTAATCAGTGATACGGGTACGGGAATAGACGAAGAAACCCTCAGCAAAATTTTTGATCCCTTTTTCACTACCAAGGAAACAGGCAAGGGTACCGGCCTGGGGCTGGCGGTCATTTACGGCATCGTTGAGCGCCACCGGGGCAATATAGATGTTGAAAGCACCGTCGGGGTGGGGACTACCTTTACCATTACCTTCCCTGTTTTTATCTAGCCGACAGACCGCATCAGATACAACACATGTACCTGGTTTACAGGGAAGCTATGATCAGTTCTTCATTGAGACCCGGCCACCCCATACAGGTTATACGGGTTTCCTGGTGCAGTGATTTCAGTTTTTGATGGAAGTTTTCATCTCCCGCCATGGAGACATCCCCCAAAAAGATTACCTTTTTACCACCGGCGGCCTCATAGGCCCTGAGGGCATCGGCGGCCATCGGATCGGCATACAGGGGCCATGCAAGAAAAAGAGACCGTTCAGGCCATGCCCCGGCGCTAACAGCTTCTCCCTCATCGACATAGTACCATGTTTCATCATACCACTGGTTCGTTCCGGTAAAATCCCAGGGGGTCACTTCATCGGGAGAGAACCGGTCAATGGCCACAACATCACCTCCCGCCTGGGAGATCATCCAGGCCCAGTAACCGCTCCCTGCCCCTATCTCAACAAGGGGACCCGATGCGGCAATCGCGGCAATCAGTTCATAATAGGGAATCGTAAAGGCATATTTCATCACCAGGTCTGAGCGCATTTTTTTCAGCACTTCTTCGGCCTTTTGTGGAGTCGGGGCACCCTCTGCCAGCGAGGAGACTTCTTCGAGAAAGGGATTCGTCATTGCACGGTCATGGTCAGTTATAGTATAGCGGGCTATTGACTCTGCTCCGGTCATGGGGCTTTAACTTCCTTTTTCAATATTTCTTTTACTTTCTGCGCGAGCTTATCATAATGGCTCCCCTTCCAGTAGACTGCGCCGCAGCCGGTGCACCGGTGATACTCCCGGCACCAGGCCCGGACACCCGGGGGAACATTCTGTATCAGATGGGTCTCTTCTTCGTTGTCAATACTTTTCAGCCTGCCGCCGCACTTTATACAGCGGGTAAAGGGACGGCACTGACTGTAGAGGTCAAGACGCTCAAGAATTTCCGTAAGCTGCAGCGCCGAATCAGTATTGCGAACATAGAGCCCCCGGTCGACAATCCGGCGCATTAAAAGCTGCCGGTCCCGTGTCAGGAGAAGGCGCTTTTCAGCAGCTGAAATTTCAGCAAGCTCGTCATCGTCCCGGTCTTTGGCATAATCGACATCAAAACCGAAAAGCCGCAGGCCCCGGGCCAGTTTTCGCAGATGCACATCGAGAACAAAGCGGGTATCCCGAAGGGGGCGGGGACGGAGGCGTGTCACGCCGGCAATATCAAGGGTCTCAAAAAGCGGATAGACACTGATGCGGTCACCATTTTGAACCTTGTACTCAAAGGTAACACTCATGCTGTTTGCCAGGATCATGTCTACTTCAACATGGGGAACCCCCATTGATTCGATGAGATCTTTGACAGAGCGGTCCCCGTCAAATTCAGAAACAATGTCATGTTTGCGCTTCTCAACGGGCAGGAAATCATTCAGCTCTTCGTAAAAGCGGAGGGTCACCCGGTACTTCACAGGTCTTCTCTCCGAGAAGAGGCAACCAGGGCATCAACCACCTCTTCGATTGATTCCTGGAGCCGGGCAATGGTCTGGTCAATGATTTTACTTTCGGTGCCCACAATCACAAAGGACCAGAGGGACCGGTCATGGACATTCTGGAAGTCACTCTCGCAGAGAGCCACATTGCCCTGCTTTCCGTACCGGTCACGAAGACCCCTGAGGCGGCCCCGCTTCTCCTTCAGGGAGCGGCATCCGGGGAGATGAAATTCTATTTCCAGGAGTGACAGCTTCATATTGCTATTTAATCATATTCGTTCCGGTTAGAAAAGAAAAAAATCAGCCCACCTCCTCCCGGAAGACTGACTTTTCCCCACTTCTTCCATCTGGACTGAGAATGAACAAAAAAATTTAGGCCCCTGACGGGGCACTATGCCCTCACCCCGCCTCCGGCGCGCCCTCTCCCGTTAAGAATTGAAAAAAGGAGAGGGCTCATCGTCATGGTGCGGGTTGAAATTTGCCTGAATTCACTGAAGATTTATTTTTTTCATAATACATTGTTTATATTATCTCTCCCCCTCTCCTTTTCTTTTACTAAATGGGAGAGGGGGCCGGGGGGTGAGGGCATTACTTCCTTTAAAAATTCTTTGACAATTTTCAACATCGGAAGTAAAAATGTATATATACAGATTTCCTGTCAAGGAGCCTGCAATGAGAAAAAAAAGAATTCGCGGTGTAAAGATTTATGAACCGGCAAAGATCAGCGGTGTAAACAATATCACCTTTGGCGAGAATGTTATCATTGATGCTTTTACGCATATCTACGCCAACCGGCCCATGACCATCGGCAACAATGTTCATATAGCCAGTTTTGTTTTTATCAGCGGGGGCGACATTATCGAGATTGGTGATTTCGTCGGACTTTTCCAGGGGGCCAAAATTTACGCCAGTTCAGATGACTTCAAGGACTGGGGATTCGGCAACCCGACCATCGACGAAAAATACCGAAATCCTTTTCGGGCACCCGTATCCATCGGGCGGTTCGCATCCATCGGTGCGAACAGCGTTATTCTTCCCGGTGTTACAATCGGCGAGGGTGCAGCAGTGGGGGCTAATTCCCTCATCAGCCGCGACCTCGAACCATGGAGCATTTATGTGGGCAACAATAAAATCGGCGAACGGAACCGGGATGGGGTACTGGAAAATTACGAACAATACCTCCAGGACAACCATTAAAAAAATCAGCGCGGAAACCCGAAAAGACAATGCAAAAAAATACTAACTGCAATAATGCAGGCTGTGACAATATTGAAAAAGTAAACCTGAAACTCCGGGCGATACGAAACTTAAACCAGCTTATTTTCCGCCAGAAGAAGAAAAAATGGACCCCCACAGATGTATGCAACGCCATCACCAGCACCGGGGGCTACCTGGGATGCTGGATGGCCCTTCTCGATTCAGAGGGGACAACCACTGAATTTGCCCACTCAGGGTTCGACAGATTTTTAAAATCTGCCGGCACTGACCCGAAAAGTATTGGGGTCACAACCTTTGCCTTTCAGTCTCTTTCTAAAAAGGAAATCCTCGAAAGTGAATCTCCGGTAACCAGCACGGAAATTCCCCTTGTTGACGACCCTGACAATCTGCTCGTTTCACTGACGACTAAAATAGAATACAATGACCGGGTCTACGGAATCCTCTCGGTAATGATGCAGCGTGACGAAGGAGAGGTCCGAGAGCAGCATTTCCTTCTCGAAGAAGCGGTCAAGGATATTGCCTTCGAGTTTTACAATATCGAAATGCAGAAGAAGCAGGAGGATATACTCAAAGCCCTCAATGAATCAGAGAACCTGTACCGGACTATATACGAAACAACGGGCAACGCGACAATATGCATTGAAGGAGACACCTCGATATCCTATGCCAACAGAGAATTTGAAAAGCTCTCCGGCTACAATAGAAAAGAAATCGAAGGAAACATGAGCTGGACAGATTTCTTTGCACCCGAAGACCTGACACGGATGAAAGACTATCACCGCCTTCGGCGAATCAGTCCTGAGGCAGCGCCCCGCAATTACGAATCTCATTTCATCGACCGCCACGGGAACATTAAAGATGTGTATGCCACCCTCAACATGATCCCTGAGACCAGTCGAAGCGTCGCATCCTTTACTGACATTACAGAACAAAAAATACTTGAAAGTGAAATCATCAGGATAAGTGAACAGGAACGCCAGCAAATCGGCAACAATCTTCATGACGGCCTCGGCCCGCACCTCGTCGGCGTCAAATTCATGATGAACCTTCTCGAACAGAAACTCGAAGAAAAGAAGATAAAGGAAGTAAAAGACGTTAAAGAAATCAATGTCCTTATCTCAGAGGGCATTGAGCATACCCGGCGCCTTGTCAAGGGTCTGGTACCTGTTGATATCGACGCTGACGGCCTTATCGTCGCCCTCGAGGATCTTGCTATTAACATCGGAAAAGTCTTCAATATTAAATGCACCTTTGAACCACTGGACAACCTCCCCGTCAACGATAACATCGCGGCAACCCATCTCTTTTTAATCGCCCAGGAAGCGGTTAACAATGCGGTGAAACACAGCCGTGCAGGAGAGATAAACATATCCGCCTCGGGAGACAAGGGACTCATCACCCTGAAGATCAAGGATAATGGTATTGGCATCGAAAAGCTGCTTGACACAACGAAAGGCATGGGAATCAATATTATGAAATACAGAGCCCGGCTCATAAATGCCACACTTGACATCAGGCAGAATGCGTCAGGCGGCACCAGTGTCAGCTGCATCATGAAAAAATCTGATACCGGGACAATAAACAATTAAGGGTATCACCGGCAAGCGCAACCATGCAAAAGAAATTAGGCGATAAAGGCATCACCAGAATCATCCTCGTTGAAGATCACCCCATATTCAGAAAGGGGCTGGCCCAGCTGATAAATAACGAAAAATCAATGGAAGTTGTCGGTGAAGCAGAAGATTCCGTTGAAGCACTCCGCATTGTAAAGGAAGAAAAACCCGACCTGGTGATCATCGATATCACCCTGAAAGACCGAAACGGCATTGAGCTTATCAAGGATATACGCCTCAGGTTTAATGACATGCTGATCATCGTCCTCTCCATGCATGACGAGAAAATATACGCTGAAAGGGCCCTCAGGGCCGGCGCCCGTGGATATATCATGAAGCAGGAAGCCCCTGAGACAATTCTTGAGGCCATTAACCATGTTCTCAGTGATAATATTTTTGTCAGCGATGAGATTGCCACACGAATATTCAACATGTTCTTTGACGGCCGCAGCAAGGAAGAAAGCTCTCCCATTGACCTCTTAACCGACCGGGAACTTGAAGTATTTCAGCTTATCGGCCAGGGATTCGGAACACGGGAAATCGCCGGAAAACTGCACATCAGTGTAAAAACCGTTGAAAATCACCGGGCTCATATCAAAGAAAAATTAAACCTGAAAAGTGCCATCGAGCTGGTGCAGCAGGCAACCCTCTGGCTTCAGAGAAACCAGGAGCAATAATATCTCGACTGGTTAGAAAACCTGTTTTCCCCATGGGTAAAACCCCCACCTCAAAAAGAGTATTTCATCTATTCAAGAATTATCGCTTTTCCTATTGCAAAAATATACTCTATCGGCTATATTAAAAAGAAAATCAGGGGGAATCATGATGGATGACGTGAACGACCATTCATGGACCGAATTTTGGAAAGAAAAATACCCGGAAAAATTCGTTCCGGCTAACAAGATATTCAGTAAAATACACCGGGGAGATAAAATATTCATCAGTACCGGTTGCGGTGAGCCCCAGCATCTTATATCAGCCCTTACCGATTATATCGATTCGCACCCAAAAGCCTTTGCAGAGGCTGAAGTCATGCATGTCTGGTCCCTCGGGGTAGCCCCCTATACCGATGAAAAATTCAACTACAACTTCAGGCATAATTCCTTTTTTGTAGGTGATTCTACCCGGGAGTCTATTAACACGGGACTGGCTGACTATACTCCCATCTCCCTGTCAGATATTCCGAAACTGATGCGTTCAGGGCGCATAGAAATTGATGTGGCGATGATACAGGTTTCCCGTCCCGACAAGAACGGCCTGGTAAGCCTCGGCATCAGCGTTGACATTACTCGTTCTGCACTTGATAATGCCGATATAATCATTGCACAGATCAACAACAATATGCCCCGGATACACGGCGACTCATTTATTGACCTCAAAAAAATAGATTTTATAATTCCCCACGATGAGGATCTTCTTGAATATGCCCCCAATATTTCCAATGAAGTGGCACAGGAAATCGGCCGCTATGTCGGCAGTATCATTAAAGATGGAGACTGTATTCAGCTGGGGTATGGAAGTCTTCCCAATGCGATCCTTCACAATCTTAAGGATAAAAAAGACCTGGGGGTACACACTGAGCTGCTCACCGATTCAATGATCGAGCTGATTAAAGAGGGAACCATCAACAACTCCCGCAAGACCCTGAACCGGGGAAAAACTGTCGCATCCTTCTGCATGGGTTCTAAAGAGACATACGAATACCTGGATGACAATCCTTTAATTGAATTCAGGCCTATTGACTACACGAACAATCCGATAAACATCGGCCGTATCAATAACATGACCGCCATCAACTCGGCGCTTCAGATTGACCTGACCGGACAGTCAACATCTGAATCAGTAGGAAGTTCATTCTACAGCGGCATCGGGGGCCATGCTGATTTCATGCGCGGTGCTATTCTCGCCCCCAACGGAAAAACAATACTGGTCATCCAGTCAACGGCCCGTAATGGAGAAGTCTCCCGGATTGTGCCCTTTCTCGACAGCGGAGCCGGTGTAACCCTTAACCGGGGTGATATCCGGTATGTGGTCACAGAATACGGTATTGCCTTTATCCACGGAAAAAATATCCGTGAGAGGGCCATGGACTTAATTGCCATTGCCCACCCGAAGTTCAGACCCTGGCTTATCGAAGAGGCAAAAAAACTTAATCTTATCTACCATGACCAGGCCTTTATCCCCGGCAAAAAGGGTGAATACCCCGAGCATCTTGAAACTGTACGTACGACAAAATCAGGGCTTCAGATTCAGATGAGGCCCGTTAAAATAAATGATGAACCCCTCATTAAGGATTTCTTCTACGCCCTTTCGGACAAGTCTCTCCAGCGGCGCTTCATGTCTATTCGCCTCGACATTCCTCACAAGATGCGCCAGGAAATGGTAGTTATAGATTATACCCATGAGATGACAATACTCGCCGTAGTAAAAGAAAAAGACCAGGATGTTATCACCGGGATGGGACAGATCATCAAGGATGAAAGCAGTCACACCGCCGAAGTTGCCTTTGCAGTTAGGGATGATTACCACAACAACGGAATCGGCACCATTCTCATCCAGTATCTCACTATCCTTGCAAAGCGTGACGGCCTCCTCGGTTTTACTGCTGATGTTCTTGTAGAGAACAAACCGATGATGCATGTATTTGAAAAGACTTTCAGTGATTTGCATAAACGTATTGAAGACAATGTGTACGAACTGACAATGCGTTTCAGTGAGACTGAGGGCCAGGGTCAGCAGGGCTGACCGGCTGTTGAACATACAACAACAAATCAAAAGGGGGGAGTAATGCACTCCATGAAATACCTCTTCGAACCGAAAAGCATCGCCGTAATCGGAGCATCTGCAACCGAAGGCAAAATAGGCCACAGTGTTCTGAAAAACATTACTGAAAAGGGCTATAAGGGAAAAGTATATCCGGTCCATCCCCGGGCTGAAAAAATACTCGGACTCCAGGCCTATCCTTCAGTCAGCGCAATTGGAAAAGAAGTTGATGCCGCTTCGATATGTATTCCCGCGAAGTATGTTTTCGACGCGGTTAAAGACTGTGTCGATTCAGGGGTTAAACAAATACAGATCATCACTTCAGGCTTTTCTGAAATTGGTGAACATGAACTTGAAAATAAAATAGTCGAGTATGCCGCCAATGGCGGGACAAGAATTCTGGGGCCGAATATTTTCGGCATTTACTCTGCCGCAGCAAATCTGAATGCAACCTTTACAGCGACTGAAACAGTAAAGGGAAATGTAGCTATTCTAACCCAGAGCGGGGCTCTCGGCATAGCCATGATGGGAAAAACCGCCGCTGCAAACCTTGGGCTCAGCGTGATGGTTTCTCTTGGAAACAAATCAGATATCAATGAAGCAGACTGCCTTGATTATATCCGTGAAGATCCCAATACGGGAGTTGTCTTTATGTACATTGAAGGCATCAAGCAGGGAGAACGCTTTAAAGAAGCCCTCGAAAAAACAACCAGGGTGAAACCGGTAATCATTCTCAAATCGGGGCGCTCAAAACGCGGGGCCATGGCCGCAGCTTCTCATACCGGTTCCCTTGCGGGGTCAGATGAAATCTTTGACGCTATTATAAAACAGTGCGGCGCCCTGCGGGCAGAAAGCCTTGAAGAGGCCTTCTACTGGTGCAGTTACCTGGCGGCCTCACCGCTTCCCCCCGGAGACAATACCGTCATTGTCACCAACGGCGGGGGCATAGGCGTCATGGCAACAGACGCCTGTGAAAAATACGGCGTTACACTTTTTGATGACCAGGAGACCCTGAAAACTATCTTTGATCCTGCCACACCTGAATTCGGATCGACACGAAATCCGATAGACATTACCGGCGGCGCTGCTTCACAGGATTATCAGCTGGCCCTCAGCGCCCCGGCAACGGCAAAAAACATTCACAGCACTATAGCCCTCTACTGTGAAACCGCAACCTTTGATACAGAAAACCTCGCACCCATGATACGGGATACCTGGAAAAAACATATTGCCGAAGGGAAACCCGCTGTATATGCCATAGTCGGCGGCGAAGGTGTCACCAGCGCCATGGAAGAACTGCAGAGTGAAAACATCCCGGTCTACGGTGATGTAGATGAAGCGGTATCAGCCCTCTCTGTGGGTTACCGTTACCGGGCTTACCGGGAGATCAGAGACGAGAAGGATGAGTGGTCTTCCATCAACATAAAAGAAATCGAAAAGATTATCGATCATGCCCAGGCTGACGGCCGGACCTTTCTCCTTGCCAATGAAAGTGCTGCAGTCATGAAAGCCGCGGGTATTCCCGTACCGAAGAGCCGCATAGCACACAATATTGACCAGGCGGTAGAATATGCCGAATGTCTCGGATATCCCCTGGTAATGAAAGTAGTCTCCCGGGACATTCTCCATAAAAGTGAAGCAGGCGGCGTTGCCCTTGATCTTGATGACAAAGAAGAAATTATAGATGCCTTTGAAGCAATCACGCAGAGCAGTCTCGCCTACAATCCCTCGGCTGTTATTGACGGTTTTGAAATAACAGAGCAGGTAACTGAAGGCACCGAAATAATCGTCGGCGCCCGAAGGGATCCCGCCTTTGGCCCCGTAGTCATGTGCGGCCTTGGGGGTATATATGTAGAGGTGATGAAAGATGTTGTATTTCGAGCCCTGCCCCTTAACCGGCGGGAGATTGTCGGAATGCTTGAAGATATAAAAACCTATCCGCTGCTTTTAGGCGTCAGGGGGGAAAAACGAAAAGATATTGAAGGACTTGTTGACACTATAATTAAAGTTGGTACAATAATTGACCGATGCAGCCGTATAACGGATATTGAAATAAACCCGGTTGTTGTATATGAACAGGAACGGGGACTCAAGGCGATTGACACACGGATACTGATCAGTAATCCGAAGGAGGAAAGGAAATGAAAACAATTACAATAGCATCAATACGGGAAGGCTCCGGCAAGACAAGCATGATTGTAGGTCTTGCTACAGCGTTAAAAAGTGAATATGGATATATAAAACCCTTTGGCGACAGGCTTATTTACCGCCGTAAAAAAAACTGGGATTACGATGCAAACCTGATGGTAAATCTTCTGGGGCTCAATGAAGAACCGGAAAGTATTTCCCTCGGGTTCAATCACTCAAAGTTGAGATATGTCTACGACGAAGCCCGACTCAAGGAGACTGTTCAGGAAATGGCGGTCAATATCGGAAAAGGAAAAGACTACCTCTTTGTCGAAGGCGGGAAAGACATTTCTTACGGATCATCAATTCATCTCGACTCACTCTCCATTTCCCGCTACGTGGGAGGCAAGCTTGTGGTTGTTGTAAGTGGAGACAACGACCGGGTCATCGATGATATAAAATTTTTAAAACAGTATTATGATTTATCAAATATTGATTTTGCAGGTGTCATAATAAATAATGTTCATGATGTTGATGATTTCGAAAACACATGCAGTGCTTCGATTAGCGAAATGGGAGTGGAAATACTCGGTATCGTTCCTCATAAAGAACAGCTCACCTATTTCACAGTTAATTATCTTGCAGAACGTTTATTTGCAAAGGTCATTGCAGGAAACAAGGGCCTCAACAACATCGTTGAAAATATCTTTGTCGGTGCCATGTCAACAGGGGAGTCAATGCGCAATCCCCTCTTCAACAAAGAGAACAAGCTTCTCATTACAAGCGGTGACAGAAGCGACATGATACTTGCGGCTCTTGAAAGTGACACAGCGGGCATCATTCTGACAAACAATATACTTCCTCCCCCGAATATCATAGCAAAGGCGACAGAAAAAGATATTCCCCTGCTTCTGGTATCTATTGATACTTTCCAGGTTTCAAAACAGGTAGACAGGATGGAAGCTCTCCTGACAGGAGAAAATGAAGAGCGCATAAAGCTTTTAGGACAGCTTGTAGAAAAATATGTCAATATTGACGCTATATTTAAATAAAAAAAACAATCAGGATTTAAAACAATGCTTCGGAAACCGAATATTCTTTTTAACCGATTTGTAAAACTGGTAGAAGAGAATCACCAGGAAATAACAGAACGATTTATGAACGACCTTCTGAAAAATGGTGACACACGGGCATACCACAATCTCAGCAGAGAGGTAATTTATGATGCCAGTGATATCATTTACAGAGATCTCTCAAAATGGATCGTAAAGGATTACCCGAAAGAGAAGATCGAATCACGGTATCGAAAAATAGGTCAGGACCGGTTCGATCAGGGTGTCCCCTTTCCCCAGGTACAAAAAGCCATGGTGCTCCAGAAAAGACACCTGTGGCTCTTTGTTATGGATAAGCTGTATGGAGATCTCACCAGCTACAAAGAAGCGGTTGAGCTCAATAACCGTGTGGTGCTCTTCTTTGACCGCGCAACCTTTTTCATGCTTAACGGATTCAACGAAAAAATCAGGGGCATAGCCTTCTAAATATACAGGGCATCTGATACGGCAGACAGGGCCGTAAATAAACATGATGGACAGAAGCCATGCCTGACAAACAGAGACAGAAGCGGTATCGTATTTTTATCGTGGAAAACAACGCGGTATTTCGACAGGGATTTGAACAACTCCTTAACAACGAGCACGATATCGTTGTGTATGGATCTACAAATAACAGCCTGCAGGCGCTTTCAATAATCAATAAAACAAGGCCTGACATGATCATAGCGGATATAAGCCTGAAGGATGGCAGTGGAATTGAACTGGTAAAGCTTATTCACCGTGAGCACGATGAACTTCCCATTGTTGTCATGTCACTCCATGAGGAGTCCCTGTATAAGCGCCTTGCCGCCAATGCCGGGGCAACAGCCTACATCAACAAACAGGATCCCCCGGAGGCTATTATCAAGGCGCTTCATGATATCCTGAATGAAAGCGCGGCGCAAAAAGAAAAGAAAACAGCTGAGACGAGTTACTAAACTGCCCGGATCAGCCGTGCTTTTTCATAATATTATCAGAGGAATGCACATCGGCTTCCTTGTTCTGATCAGGATACTTCCCGGTAATGCCGGAATAAAATTTCTTAACCTCTGCCATATCAGCCTCAAGGTCACCACTCGGATAGATAACAGGACCAACGCCCCCGGTCTTTGAAGGATAATCGAGAAAACCCGTTGCAATAGGAACTCCCGCCCCCCGGGCAATATAGTAAAAGCCTGTTTTCCAGTATCTGACCTGCTGCCTGGTTCCTTCCGGGGGAACGGCAATAACCAGCTTATCATGAGCCTTAAAGACATCAATGGTCGCCTCGACCATGTTGGTGCTCTTTGAACGATCAACGGGAATTCCTCCCATCCAGCGCATTATGGTCTTGAAGGGGAACTTAAAAAGCGAATCCTTGCCAACCCAGTAAATCTTAACACCATAGGCAAAAGCCAGTGCCATGGTAATCGGCATATCCCAGTTGGTTGTATGGGGCGCGGCTATGATAACGTATTTATCTTCTTCAGGGAGCCGGCCGACCCGTTTCCATCCAGTTAACTTCAGAGCCAGAAGACATCCCCAGCGGATGACAGTCTTAAGTATGGGAGTATCAAAAAATGTATAGCGCATTAACATTGGGGCCTCCAGCCTCTTAGCAGGGCAATGAAAAATAATTCACTATTGTGTACATGCCGAAAACTGTCTCCTGCTGTCAAGTCACAAAAGAGAAACAATCAGAAGTCAGTAAGCCCCGGGACAAGATTAAATACTACAAATATTTAAAAAAAGTGAAAAATATTTGACACAAAAATGAACACGGTTAACGTTAGTAAACAGTGTTTATTGTGTCAATCTATTTAAAGATTATTTTTGAAAGGAAGTCGAAATGGATACTTATTTTAATCCTGCATCGGTCGTAGTAATAGGCGCATCGAATTCACCTTTTAACCTCGGGGCGACCATCTGCCAGTCCCTTAAAGAACAACTCGAATTCAAGGGGTCCCTCTATGTGGTCAATAGAAAGAGAGAGGACGTTCACGGCTGCCCCGGCTATGTTTCAGTCGAGGAAATACCTGAAACCCCGGAACTGGCGGTGATCATTACTCCCGCTAAGGTTGTCCCTCAATTTATTGAACAATGCGGCAAAAAGGGAATCAGGCATGTGGTCATCGAAAGCGCCGGTTTCTCAGAGGAAGGTGACGCGGGACTCTCACTGCAGAAAAATATTGATGCCTTTGCAGAGACCTACGGCATGACCTTTCTCGGCCCCAACTGCCTCGGAACCCTGGATGCTCATCATAAATTCTGCAATTTTTACGGAACCAATAAAATCATGGCCGATATGCTCGGAGAATTATTTGAAAGGCCGGGCACCCTCTCATATATCATTCAGAGCGGAGGAGTGGGAGTCCTGATCCTTGAATCACTGATATCAGAAGTTGTAGGCCTCAATAAAATGGTCAGTATCGGCAACAAGGCCAACCTTGACGAATCAGACCTTATCAACTACTTCGCCCGGGACAACACCGAGGTTATCGGCCTTTATCTTGAAAATGTCCAGAAGGGCCGAAAGCTGATGAAGGCAGCCCGCGAGGCGGGAAAGCCGGTTATGATATTCAAAGTGGGACGAACCGACGCGGGCGCCCGGGCAGCCATGTCACACACCGCCGGAATGGCCAACAATGACCTGATCTTTGACCGGGCCTGCCGACAGTCAGGCATTATACGGGTCAATTCAATTGAAGAGCTTCATGCCCTTCCGAAGATATTCACGACCATGCCGCCCCTTAAAGGAAAAAACATCGCCGTATTCACCAACTCAGGGGCCTTCGGGGGCATCACCTCTGATATACTCGTAGAAAGGGGCCTCAATGTTGTCAATCTCTCAGAAGAGACCCAGGAAAAGCTGAAAAAGACCGGCCAGATATTCAATGTTAAAAATCCGATAGACCTGGGCCCGGCCCCCCCCCAGACCTATATTGATATTTTTGAAATACTCCTCAGTGCCCCGGAGGTCGACGGCCTGCTTCCCGCGGCGAGCATCTGGCAGCACTTTGTCATTGAAGTTCTCCAGGAACTGGAAAAGATGTGCCAGACCTATGGTAAACCGGCAGCCATGTACTCGCCCAATGCGGTGGAAAAAATTATACCGATACGAAGAGAGTATAAACTTCCTCTCTTTGAATCCCCTGAAGAAGCGGTTCGGGCCTTAGAAGTTTCACACCAGTATTACCGTTTCACGGAAAAAAGGAGGAGAGAAGATGCAATCAATTCTCAAGAAAGCAATTCAGAACAAGCAAAAAGCCCTCTCAGAATATGACTCAAAGCAGATAATCGCTGAAGCAGGGATTCCTGTAACCAGGGACATTCTCGCCGCAAGCGAAGAAGAGGCCCTCGCCGCGGCAGAAAGCCTCGGGTATCCCCTTGTGCTCAAGGGCTGCGATCACAACCTGATGCATAAAACCGAAACCGACATGGTGTTTCTCGATATTCAAAACCGCGAAGCACTCCTCGAAGCCTATGGTAAAATTACCGGAGCCGGCATCATTCTCCAGGGTGTACTGGTCCAGGGAATGGTCTCGGGAAACCGGGAGTTTGTCATGGGGCTCACACGCGACGAGAGCTTCGGCCCCTGCATCATGTTCGGCCTCGGGGGAATATTTACCGAAGCGATGAAGGATGTCACCTTCAGGGTTGCCCCCCTGAACCGGGAAGACGCGGAAGAAATGCTTCTCGAGCTTACATCAGGCCAGCTCTTAGATGAGTTCCGGGGAAGCCCGGCGGTCGATCGGGAAATTCTCATCAATGCCCTGGTCGGTCTCTCTGAGCTTGCGGTACAGCATCCTGAAATAGAAGAAATTGATATCAACCCGCTGATTATTTCAGGCAATCGCCCGGTGGCCGTTGATGCCCTGGTAGTGCTTGCACAGGAGTGAGGGTACCGTAGCAAGTCCCCATGCCCGGCCCGGCTCCGGGACACGGTGACCTCACCCCGCCTACGGCGGTCGCTCCAGTGCATCCGTGCACCCGCGACACTTGACCATCCATGCTCGGCGCACTCTCTCCCATTAAGAATTGAAAAAAGGAGAGGGTTCCTTGTTATGATAACACAGACAAGACCAAAG
>Ga0070729_10001343_pt1 | contig 38823 bp, 29 predicted proteins | sample tdDd472_FD_66725 | JGI IMG/M metagenome (GOLD analysis project Ga0070729, IMG submission 66725) | Marine sediment microbial communities from the Atlantic coast under amendment with organic carbon and nitrate - tdDd47.2 | ecosystem: Environmental > Aquatic > Marine > Coastal > Sediment | place...
CAGCGCCGATGACTGCGACCGCGGCAGCCGCCCGGCATCCGACGCCATGGGCTGCGAAAGCGTGTGTTGCCTGCCCCTGACGGGCATTGACTGCTACCAGCAGGAGGGCTACTGCACTCAATCTTCCCCCGGTGGCGTGCCTGCCTGCCGTGACGGCTATGCCCCGGCGACCAACACTGACAACGAATGTGTATGGTTCGACGAGATCTGCTGTCTGCCGGTGCCCCAGGATTGCGTTGGCGAAGGCGAAGTCGGTTCTTCCTTTGACGAAAAAGAGTGCTGCGAAGGCCTGACTCAGGTAGGGAATGCATGGCCCGATGAAAATAACGGATGCATGGCTCCCAACGATGTCAGCTTCCGCTGCACCTTCTGCGGCAACGACGAGTGCGGCATCGGCGAAAACTGGTGCAACTGCCCCGATGACTGCGCTGCTCCCGGTGAATGCACCATGGATTCCGACTGTCCCGCCCCCTCCTGCACCGATGGCATGACCGGCGCCATCACCTGTATCCAGACCACCACCACCTGCGACGTTGACACCGGCAATTGCGTTTCCACCGAGCAAACCCTCTGGGACAAGGTGTGCAACCAGGACAGCGGCATGTGCGAAAACATCGCGCCTCCCTGCACCGGCGAAGGCGAAATGGGCTACATGCCCGACGGCGCATGCTGTGAAGGGCTGACCCAGGCCGAATACGCGGTCATTGACGCCAGTGGCCAGTGCTCCTATATCGACTGCTCCTGCTTTGTGTGCCTGAAGATCGGCGATAATTTCTGCGATGGCGAACACTACGAGAACTTCTGCAACAGCACCGACTGCGAAGATCCTCCCGCCTGCACCACCGACGACGACTGCGCCCCCAACTCCTGTCAGGGATTCTCCGGGCTTCCCAACTGTCTACAGCTCACCGAACGTTGCATTTCTGGAACATGCCAGCAAAGCGAGACCCAGCTTGAAAATTCCACGTGCGATGAAGAAACCGGCATGTGCGAACCCCTGAACCCCACCTCCTGCGAAATGCAGGAAGGCTACTGCACCGTGTGGGAAGACGATTGCGAATCCGGGTATAAAACCGCCAGCGATCCCATGGGCTGCCCCGGTGGCTGGTCGGCCAAATGCTGTATTCCCGACGAACCCAATCCCTGCACCGATGGCGGCGGCACCTGCGTTCCCAATTACCCCGGCAGCGCCTGCCCCGGCGGTTACCATGCCGAAGGCGACATCAGCTGCAACGCCGAGGGCGTGTTCTGCTGCATGCCGGATATTGAATGCGATACCAGCGAAGGCTACTGCTCCTCGCTGCAACTCGGCTGCGATGCGGACTATTACAACGCTGACACCGCCATGGGCTGCGGTGATGCCGGTGACGCCATCTGCTGTCTGCCCCGCAACCCCACCCGCTGCGCACAGCAGGAAGGCCAGTGCGTCGCCTGGCAGTCCCAGTGCCCGCCGGACACCTACTCAAGCCAGGACAATCTGGACTGCACCCGCAGCGAACAGTGTTGCCTGCCGGTTGGACCCTGCATTGAAGAAGGCGAACGCGGCAGCTCTTTTGAAGGCGACGAGTGCTGCGAGGGTCTGACGGACATCAGCAACGCCATGATGGACGAAACCGGTCAGTGCATCGCCATTCCCGACGGCAGCTTCTACTGCTCCCAGTGCGGCAACGGCGAATGCGGCTCCGGCGAAAACGAATGCAACTGCGCCGTGGACTGCGGCGGCACAGTGGAATGCCAAAGCGCAAGCGATTGTGTGGATCTGCCCTGGAACGTGGACTGCTACGGTCATTGGGAATGCAGAAACAACCAATGCTCCGAAGCCTGCGGTCCTCCCTGCGGCAACCGTCGCTGTGAACCGGAACAAGGCGAAAGCGAAGAAACCTGTCCCCAGGACTGTCAGGGAACTGGCGAATGCTCCAGCGATTGGGACTGCGGGCAGCCCCACTGTTACGACCTGGAAACCGGCTGTATACAGGAAACTCCGATCTGCGAAAACGGTGCATGCAGCAGCGTAAGCACCACAAGTGAAGGCTGGTGCGACCCCCGTTCCGGCGAGTGCATGGGCGGAGAAGAAAGCTGCTTTGATCTGGACGGGTATTGCGCCGGATTCAACGATGGTTGCGAAGACGGCTATGTGCAGGATGAGGCATCCTGCGGCGATCAGGTCTGCGCCGGTGGCTGCATCTGCTGTGTGCCGGATGAGCCCACCACCTGCGAAAGCGACGTCTGTGTGTATTTCTGGGAAAGCTGTCCTTCAGGCATGAACAACACCGGGGATCGTCTTGACTGCCCGGTCATGAGCACCTGCTGCGAATAAGCGGCACATACACAATACAACAGCCCCGGCCATCCCTGCGGATGACCGGGGTTTTTAGTTATTGCCCGGGGGTGAACTCCAACGGATGTATCACGATGTGCACCGCGTTTGGCACCATGGCGGCAAAGGCCTCGTAGCATTTCCGGCTTAGCACTATGCAACCCTGACTGTGATTCCACAGACTTTGCAAAGACCCAACCCAGGTATACCAGCTTCGCGGGCCATGCACTCCCACGCTGCCACCGGGCTTTTGATCAATGCTTTTTGCAAAGGCAATGTCATCTTTGCCGGGATAGGAGAGCGACATAAAGGTCCCAAAGTTTTGGCTGCGCCGGGGAGGTGCCAGAAGATAGTGACCCTCCGGAGTCCGCTTGTCACCCTGTACACGCTTTGGCCCAACCCCGGGGCCATAGGACACCGGTGCGTGAAACCGCAGCTTTCCCTGCACAAAGTAACACATGGTTCGGTTACTTTTCATCACAACCGCGGTGCTGGCTCCGGGAGGAAGCTCGTGCTTCTGATATTGCAGGCAGTTATGTTCCGTGTCCGGCAGCAGGGCATGCCCGGCGGCCCACACAATGCCCAAAGAAACCTTGAACACCAGACCGGCAATAATCATGCGACGCAGGATTGTGCGCACCCGGGGCGGCAGTGACAGCTTACGCTTCATGGCTGTCCTCCCGGGGATCATCGACATCTGCGGCAGGAATTTTCCGCTGCGGCGAAAACACGCTGTCCCAGTCGATGCGGGCAGTGGTCTGCATGGACACAAAGAGGGTGGTGATGGACATCACGGTTATGGCAAGACCGGTGTAACCCTCAAAAAACACGGTGTAGGAAAATCCCACCAGATACACCAGCTGGGCAATGGCGATTTCCACAAAGGCAAAACGCGGGTTGATCACCAGCCGCATGTAGGACACCACAAGGGCCACGGAAACCACCGAGGCGATCCAGAAGGCCAGATGTATGGACAGATGATCCACCAGATAGGCCAACAACAAATGATAACTGAAAAATGCTGCGCCCAAAAAGAAGTAGTTCACCGGATGGATTCTGAGTTTCCTGATAATGGCAAAAAGGCCAAGCATAAAGAAAAAGAAGAACAGCGATACCGGAGCAATTTCCGTCAGGCGCTGCACCCAGGGGCCGGGGTTGAGTTTTTGCGGCATATCAATGCCGATCTGGATACCGCTGACCAGATTTTCATAGGACCAGTTCAGGTTCCAGCCGTCGCCGTCACGGTGTTTCACCGTGGGGCTAATCGCCTGCTGGGGAAAATCGATCTCCGCAAAATTGGTGTGCATCTTCAGGTTGAAATTCCGCAGCCGCGCCACATCGCTGCCAAAGGTGTACCACCACGCCCCCATACCCTGACTGCGATAGCTAATATCAATGCTGTGTTCCTCCTGTGGCTGCAACCGGAACCGCATCACAATAGCGCCGTTTTCCATGGCCGGGTCTTCCTGCTCTTTGCCGTTAACCACCACTTTGAGGTTGTCGTAATAGTCGCTTTGGGACGGCACACTGAATTCAAAGTACATATCCCGCACCGTATCCGAAGCATTGGCAACCTCGTAGGCTCCGCTGAACACCACGCCATAGGTTGCGTACCACATGAGGCCTTTTTTCCGGTGCACAAGGTTGATGTCCACGTCCACATCGGAACTCACAAGGTTCATTGATCTGGGGGAGGTCAACACCTCCTGTTCATACTCTTCCACCACTTCGATGGTTTTGGGCTCACCGGTTTTCCGGTCCTTGATGGTTTTGTTCACCAGACGGCTGCGGGTCTCCACGGAAACATCCTGGTACCGCAGCAGCGGCGCTTTTTGCTCCATGGTGCCGCCCCAGAGTTTTCCCACAGCCCGACGCAGCTTGAGATCCTGCTCGTGGGTCCGGTTGCTGACAGTGCTGGCCAGCATCATCCAGCCGATACAGATGACAATGAAAATAACGATAATGCTTAGAATGTGACGTTTCATGATCCTGCTCCTTTGTCTGTTTGCATCCACTGTGACAAAGGGCTGTGCCACCACCATGGCGATGGTGTGACAATTTCGGCGCGAAAATGTGACGATTTTGTGCAAATGCATTTTGGCGATTGCCCCGGCTGTCGGGCTTTGTTATGCTGGGGCAAATCAAAGCCCTGCGAGGTGTTTATGGCGGACCCCTGTACCATTCTCATTGTTGACGACGAACCCCATATCCGGGAGATCGTTGGCTTTGCCCTGCGGCAGGCAGGATACGAAACCCTGGAAGCCGAAGACGGTCAGCAGGCATTGCTGGCAGAGCAAAGCCACAAACCGGACCTGATTATTCTCGATATCATGATGCCCCATATGGACGGCAGCGAGGTCTGCCGCAGACTGCGACAGCATTCCCGGGTGCCCATCATTTTTCTATCCAGCCGGGATGACGAGATTGACCGGGTGCTGGGACTGGAGCTGGGCGGCGACGATTATGTCACCAAACCCTTCAGCCCCCGTGAACTGGTGGCCCGGGTAAAAGCGGTACTGCGGCGTCTGCAACCCGCCGAAGAAAAAACATCCGTCACACCAGAGCCCTTATGCCACGGCAAACTGCGTCTGGATGAGCAGCGCTTTGAAGTGTTTTGGGACAACGTGTCCATTGTGCTGACCGCCACGGAGTTTCGTCTTTTGCACACCCTGATGCAGCAGCCCGGCAGGGTTTTCAGCAGGGAGCAGTTGATGCACAGCGCCTATGAAGAAAATATTATCGTTACCGACCGCACCATTGACAGCCATGTCCGTCGGTTGCGGGCAAAGTTCAAAGCCCTTGACGCCGGGGTCATCGAAACCGTCCACGGTGTCGGGTATCGCCTGGGAAGCTGCGGATGAAATACCGTCCTTCTTTACAAGCCCTGCTGCTGGTGGTGAATCTTTCCATTGTGGCGCTGCCCCTGTTTGGTATCCTTACGTTGCGGGTATATGACAGCGAGCTGATTCGCCGCACCGAGTCTGAGCTGATCGCCCAGGGTGCGCTGGTTGCGGGTATGTTCCGGCAGGAAATGCTGGACAACATTGCGTCCTCCGGCGCGGATTTGAACACCTGTGGCCGCGACCTTGCATACCCGTGGCCGCCTGCCATGGAGGGTAAATACACACCTATACCCCCGCAACTGGATGTGTTTGACGATCCGGTATTTCCCCGGGCGGCTCAGGCGAAACTGCCCAGCCAAAGGGCCGACGTTTTTGCGATCAGCTCCGGGAAATCGATACTGCCTGCCATTGCCTGGGCAAAGCGTATCACCCTTTCCGGTATCCGGGTGGTGGATCATCTGGGCGTTGTGGTGGCCAGCAGCGGCTCGGAAAACGGGCTGACCATTGCCCACCGGCCAGAGGTGAAAGCAGCGTTGAAGGGCAAAGCCATCAGCATTTTGCGGGAACGCGTCAGCGACGAACCCCGACCGTCTTTGGGAAGCATTCGCCGGGGCTCTTCGGTGCGGGTCTTTGTGGCCCTGCCGGTGGTGGAGCAGGGACGGGTGCTGGGGGCGGTGGTTCTTTCCCGCACGCCGCTGGACGCTCTCAAGGCCTTGTACCAGCGCAGAAAAATCATGATCATTTCCCTTGCGGTGCTGTTGGGCATGGTGCTTGCCATGTCCCTTTTGGCGACGCTGGCCATCCGCAAACCCTTGAAAAAGCTGATATCGCAGGCAAAGCGCATCCGGCAGGGAGATCATTCCGCAGCCGTAGCGCTTGAGCATCCGGTTACCCGGGAGGTGGCAGAGCTCTCCGAGGCCTTTGCCCTTACCTCGCAAACCCTTGCCAGCAGAGCCGATTACATCACCACCTTTGCGGGCAATATGTCTCATGAGTTCAAAACACCCCTTGCGGCCATTACCGGCACCGCAGAACTGCTGCGGGACCATTACCAGACCATGAGCGAAGAGGATCGTCAGCGCTTTTTATCCATTATCGAAGACGAGGCCAAACGTCTTGACCGTCAGGTCAGCCGCCTGCGGGACCTGGCCCGGGCCGATGTGTTTACCCCCGGAGACGACAGCAGTAATGCGCAAACGGTCCTTGGGGCTGTGGCTCGGCGCTACCAAAAACGGCAGGCAGATGTTTCGCTACACATGGAACATGGCGACGCGGATCTTGCCATGGCTGCGGAAACCCTTGATTCCGTGGTGAGCAATCTGGTGGAAAACGCTTTACAGCATAACCCTGAGGGCACGGCAGTGAAAATTACCGCGGCCCCCTGTACCGAATCCCGGCAGAAACATCTGTATGAGATTTCCGTGCAGGACAACGGCGGCGGGGTTCCGGAAAATCTGCGGGACATGATATTCCGGCCCTTTTTCACCACCGCTCAAAAACGCGGCGGCAGCGGTCTGGGACTGGCTATTGTCCGGGCTCTGGTGCAGGCGCACCACGGCTCAATTGATCTGTGCCAGACCGAAACAGGCGCCTGTTTTGTGCTGCGTATTCCCCTGACCCATCAGGGGCAGCGCAAAAACTGAATCAACGTTACTTTGACTGGTTGATCCACTTGAGGTTCAGCCCGCCGGGATAGGCGTAGGACACATAGTGGTCAAAGCCGTAAACCTCCACCCCAAAGAACTCGCCGCCTTCGCTGCGCAGGGTGTGGTATCCCCCGCCCTGCTTCACGTCGCTGTACACCGCGCCTTCAACTTCCCGGGGGGCATCGCGGCTTGACATGTTATGGATTTCGTAAAACCGGGTCATGTAGGTCTGGCCGGAGACCGCATGGACCCCGGCGGTTTCCCAGGTGCCGTCACCGGTATCAAGAATCACCTCGTCATCGCTGCCTTCATCCAGAATAATCCGGGTGCCTGCCTGCGCCACCAGCCCCAGATATCCGTAGCGCAACTCGCCCACCACGTTTAGGGCATAGCTGTTGCGGAACTGGTCCGCAGGAACCACACAGGTCATGGCCGGGTCGCCGCCCTTGAACTGCAGCACCTCCTGATAGGCCTGGGGCGTGGTGTAGGAAGGAATGCCCACATATTCTTCCGAGGGAATCAGCCGGGCGATCATAATGCCTTTGTTTGCGGTGATGAGATGATTGAAGACATCGCCAAAGGCCACCACTTCGCCCTCGTCAAGCTGCAACTCCACCACGCAGTAATCGCCGTCGATCACGCAGGTCTGTCCGGCGATAACGCTGTTCCAGTGCTGATCCTGGGGCGCGGTCACCCAGTCCACCTGATTGTTGTAATTGAATTCCTTGGGCGCTTCCTCAATGGTCAGGGTTTCCAGCGGGGTGCGGATGGTCACGATGGTATCGGGCCGTGAGGCCATGATCCGGTAAAAGGTCACGCCGCTTCCGTAAGGACAGGTGGATGTATGGTCCCGGGCAAGATTGCCCCGGCTACAGGCGTAATAGCGATACCGGGGAGCAATGCGCCCAAGAGCAAACACGGTGCCGAATGTGCTGGTGGGCGGGAGCTGCTCTTCGATGTGCTCGGTGCCGAACATGTAAAAAGGCACCATGGCGTTTTTGGCGGTGCCGAACACCGCCACGGGTTTGTCCGACGCAACGCCGGTGCCGCTGAGATCCTGTCCCGGCTGACAGAAAATGCGCCCGTACACATCGCAGTATTTACCCACCAGAAAATCATCGTCCTTGATGCAGATCAGCCCGTGGACATCATGCCGCTCTTTGGCGCCGGTGCAGTAAGACCCCCCTGCTGTTTCCAGACTCAGCACCTCGTAGGCGTTCAGGGTAAAGCTGCGCTCTACACCGGATTCCAGCGCAGTAACATCGTGGCCTTCCGCAGCGGCGACATCGTCGTGGGCGGGAATCACAATGGCTTCGGTATCGGCGGTGGGAGTAATGGTCACCGTGGTGTTGTCCCGGGTTGCGGTAACCGTAAAGCCTGCGGGATGCTCGTGGGTATTGCCCAGCGCCCGTTTATAGCTGTGGGGCACTGTCATGACATGATACTGCTGACCAAGCAGACGTTCCGGCAGCAGCAGCGATGCATCGGAGGAGGCAATGTTAATGCGGTTGGGATTGAACTGATACACAAACACCGGCAGGCTCGCCTCCATGCGATAGCCACGGTACCCAAGGGTGTTACCGTCCACAACATGGGTGTCGGTTATCTCGTCCACGGTGGTTTCCGGCAGGGTTATGGTGACGGCCTCACCGGCGGCGATGGTTGCGCCATCGGCAAGGTCAAAACTCGTGCCATGATCGCTGAGGGAAATAATCACCGCTTCCTGATTGGGGTTGGAAATAAACAGCTTGACCCCGGCGTATTTGGGTTCCGAACTGCCGCCGTCGTAGCCTTCGTTGCCGTAATTGGCAAGGCTCAAAGGCCAGAACACGCAACCAAGGTTGGAATAAAAATCATCCATGGCGGCCTGACAGGGAGTCAGGCAGCGGGAACGCTCGTTGTCGCAGCTCTCTCCCAGATCCGCATCACAGGCGGTTTCTTCCTGCCACTCATTGTTACGGCAGACCTCAACGGTGGTGTCGTCAACGCAGCGCCGTTCCCCAAGGTTGCAGACAAGTTCCGGGTCGGTGTCAATCTCCGGCTCCGGATCGGTTTCCGCTTCCGCATCCGCATCTGTTGCATCCACATCAAGATCACCGTCGGTATCCGGCTCCGTATCTTCAGGATCGGCTTCCTGCGGTTCCGGGTCTGCGTCTTTTTCGTCACCATCGACATCAGTATCCGCATCCAGCTCGGGAAGGGAGTCTTCATCGCCGTCGGCAACGATATCGTCGCTGTCTCCGTCCGGGGTGGTGCTGTCATCGCCGCAGGCGGCAACGGTCAGCATCAGCGTCAGCATGCACAGCCACAGCATTCCTGTATTCCGATATATTTTCATTATGCTACTCCTGCACTTCTTCAACGGAATAAATCGATCCCTTGATGGAGTTTCCGCCGGGGCCGTAATACACCATCAGCACCGTGCCGTTATCCAGTTCCATAACGCCGGGATAGCCGCATTCCGCAGCTCCGCAATCCTCGATTTCAATCAGCTCGCTCCAGGAGTCGCCACGGTCGGTGGAGTACATGAAGGACACGTTTTCTGCGGTAAAGGCATCGTTGATCCAGCGGAAGGCGCTGATGACCACACCGTTTTCAAGCTGGTACAACTCCGGTGCGTGACCGGTAAAATCAAACTCTTCCCACTGCGACCATGTATGGCCGCTGTCTTCGCTGATAGCCTGCATAATGGGCCCGGCGCTGCCGGGGCTGGAGCTCAGGGCGGTGCGGATGTGCATCAGCATGCGCCCGTTATCAAGGGCGATAATGGCGGGTTCCATAAGCCATGCATCGGGACGGTCAAAACGATTTACCGGCTCTGCCTGCCAGGTTTGGCCGTTGTCACTGCTGCGGTACAGGGTGATCCGGCTTTTGGGCACAGCCCCGAGATTCGTCAGATTCAGGGCCTTGCCGCCGTACACCGGCATCAGCAGTTCGTTTTCATACGAGATGACCGGGGCGCTGCTGGCCTCAATAATGATTGACTCACCCTCGGCATCAACCCACTGTCCGTCACTGTCACGGCTGGGGTTTGGGGGTTCCATGTCGCCGGGGTCCACCTGCTCAAAGGTTGAAAACGTGGCGCCGCCGTCACCGGAGGTGCCGTAAAAAATGTGGTGGGTTGAGAGGGTTGTGCCGTCCATGCTTTGAGTCAGATACTGGAAATAGTTCACCGCCAGACTACCGTCGGGCAGAGTGGTTATGGATGGGTCGCGGTCATCCATATCCGGCACATCGTACAGCACTTCTTCGTTGAACCAGATGGAGCCCCGGGCTTCGCCGAACATTTTCATGATGCGCCCTGTGGCGTCAACATGAGAACTACCCCGGCGGTACACCAGCACGAGGCTGCCGTCCGCCGTCTTTGCCACATCCGGAAAAGCCAGATGATCGCCGCCGCCCTGCACAATGGTGAAGGATTTCTCCAGGGTAAAAGCGACATCATGGGGGATCACCACCGGCTCCGGGTCGCTTTCCTCTTCCGCCGAAATCTCCTCTTCGGCTTCAGTGATATCCGTATCGGTGTCACCGTCCACATCGGTCTCCGAATTAACCTCGGCATCTTCATCGCCGTCGGTCTGCGGCAGCGGATCGGTATCATCACTGCAGCCTGCCCACAGGAACAACAGAGGCACAAAAAGAAGGATCATGCAACGCCACAAGTAATTCCGGCTGCTTTTCATTAGGACATCTCCCGGTGAAGGGTTTCTTTGTTATGCCCAATAAGTACACCCCGGATGCCATGAAGTCAAACCCCTGTCCATGGGGATGCGTGAGGACAAAATATCCGCAAGCACTAAAAAGTACTATCTGTATCTATGACAGCGTCAGCACCATATTGACATACAGTGTCACGGGATGTACTGATAATGCTGTATTCTGTGTTGTGACAGCGTTGGCGGCGGCGGAAACATTTTATCCATGCGGAAGGTAACAATGGCGGTATCTAACGGAAAACTGTTGTGGGCATCCCTTAAAAACACCCGTTATGACCTGATGAACCGGGACATGGTGGGCTATAGCTTTGACCGGGTGACGGAAAAAGTAACCCCGGAGCTTATCAGCGCCTTTGCCGACGCCACCAATGACCGCAATCCCCTGTATACCGGGGAGAAAGCCATTGCCCCGCCCCTGTATTTAAGCCGCCTGGTCTTCCCCATGATCAAGGAAGTGCTGATCCATAAAGACCTGCACATGAATATTCTGCGCATGGTCCATGCCTTTCAGGGCTTCAAATGGCACAGCCCCATTCTGCCCGGGGACGAACTGCGGCTGGAAGTTTCCATTGCAGACCTGAAGGAAACCAGCGCCGGTGAGCTGCTGGATCTGCGGGGAGCCGCCTATCGCGGTGACGAACTGGTGGCGGAAGCCTTTGCCAGCACCATGGTGCGGGCCAAAAAACGCAAAGGCCCAAAAAAGGAAAAACAGCCCGCCCCGGCCCGTACAGAACTGTTCCGGCTGGATATTCCCCTGGACGGCGATCAGGCCATGCGCTACGCCGTGGCCAGCACAGACACCAATTTTATCCATACCTCCAACTTTCTGGCCAAACTTTCCGGCCTGCCCCGGACCATCCTGCATGGTCTGTGCACCATGGCCATGACAAATGCGTCGCTTTCCAACCACCTTTTAGGTGGCGATGTCACCCGGGTAAAGGGCATTGAAGGACGCTTCAGCAACCCGGCCTTCCCCGGGGAAACCCTTACGGTTATTGGCTTTGAGCATGAAGAGGATAACGCAACCGCCTTTGAAGTGGTCAATCATAAGGGCAAGGGTGTTATTACCAACGGCGTCTTCCGCGCCTCCTGAAGCACCAACAGCGGGTATTTTCGACATCAGCCGAATAGATATTTTTTAATCAAAACCATTAGGCGTCATTATAGGTAATGACGCTCTTTTTTTCCTTGCAGCGTCAGGGTTGCGGACATACAATTTCCTACCATGAAGGCACGGTTAACCATACTCGGCAGCGGGTCGTCTCCCGGCGTTCCATATCTTGGCTGCACCTGCGGGGTCTGTACCAGCGATGATCCACGGGACAACCGTACCCGGCAATCGGCCCTCATCGAGATCAACGAAACCCGCATATTAATAGATACCAGTCCGGATCTTCGGGCCCAGTGCCTGCGTCAAAATCTCACCCGTCTTGATGCGGTTTTATTCACCCATACCCACGCCGATCACCTTTACGGCCTTGATGATTTGCGGGCTTTCAAGTTTTTGGGCAATCCTCCCATACAATGTTTCGCACCGCCAAAGGTGCTTGCCTACATTAAAAATGCCTATCCCTATCTTTTTGATAACGGGCCCCAGTATGGCGGCGGAAAGCCCCTTTTGGCGTTCCACGAAATCACCGGAGCCTTTAGCTTCAGAGGTATTGATATCGAGCCTTTTGAGGTTCCCCATGCCCCGGAAGTGCCCTCCACGGCCTATGTTATCAACGGCACGATTTTGTATGCGCCGGATTGCTCTGCGTTACCCGATGAACTAATCGATCATGTCAAAAACATCCCGCTGATGGTCCTTGACATGGTACAAATGCATCCAGGGCATGAAACTCATTTGACATGGGATACGGCCCGGAATTATGCTAAGCGCGTCAATGCGAAATTGACGATGTACTCCCATTGCGGTCATGATATCTCCTACGCCAGGGAAAGCCGGCGTTTGGGAGATACGGAAGTATTGGCTTACGACGGAATAATCGCCGAAGTAAGCTCAACCAACACACCATTTGTTCGTATGGAGGAATAGCCATGATTATCGGAGTGCCAAAAGAAGTTAAGACTCAGGAGTATCGTGTCGGTATGGTGCCCGGAGGCGTCGCAGAAATGGTACGCCGCGGCCACACTGTGCATTTGCAGCAGGGTGCAGGCGAAGGCGCTGGTTTCAGCGATGAACAGTATATCACCGCCGGCGCACAGATCATTCCCACAGCGGAAGAGGTCTGGGGCAAGGCCGATATGGTCGTGAAAGTCAAAGAGCCCATCGCGCAGGAATATGGCTTCTTCCGCGAGAACCTGGTGCTGTACACCTATCTGCACCTGGCCGCCGAGCAGGAATTGACCCGCCAGCTGGCCGACAAAGGCGTATTCTCCATCGCCTATGAAACCGTTGAACTGGCAGACGGTTGCCTGCCGCTTTTGAAACCCATGAGCGAAATCGCCGGTAAAATGTCCACCCAGGCTGGAAGCCACCACCTGCAAAAAGAGCAGGGCGGACGCGGCATGCTGCTGGGCGGCACCCCGGGTACCCAGCGCGCCAAAGTCGTCATCGTGGGCGGCGGCACCGTGGGCACCAACGCTGCGAAAATCGCCGTTGGCATGGGCGCAGAAACCTATCTGCTGGACGTGAACCTCAATCGCCTCGAATACCTTGATGACGTATTCGGCGGTCGCCTGAACACCGTATACAGCAACCCCGCCAACATTGGCGAGCTGGCCAGCCAGGCTGACCTGCTGGTGGGTGCCGTGCTGATCCCCGGCGCGAAAGCCCCCCACCTGGTCACCGAAGACATGGTCAAAAACATGCTGCCCCGCTCCGTCATCGTTGACGTGGCCATCGACCAGGGCGGCTGCGTGGAAACCGCCCGCGGCACCAACCACGAAGAACCGACCTATCTGAAGCACGACGTGCTGCACTACTGCGTCACCAACATGCCCGGCGCCGTGGCCCGCACCTCCACCCTGGCCCTGACCAACGCCACTTTGGGTTATGCCCTGAACCTGGCGGACAAGGGCGCCATGGCAGCCGTACAGGCTGACCGTTCCCTGGAACTGGGTGTCAACACCTACAAAGGTCACATCGTATACGAAGCCGTGGCCGAAGCCCACAACATGGGCTTCACCCCCCTGAAAGATCTGCTGTAATCACGGATCGACAGTTTTACTGTTCTACGGGCGTCCCTTTGGGGCGCCCGTTTTTGTTTTGTCGGGAATCTGCGGCAGGGTATAGCTCAGGCCGATAGAAAGACCGTTGCTGCTAAATGAGGCGCGGCCCTGTACCAGTACCTCCGGCGGTAAACCGGGAAATTTCGCTCTGCCCAAAAAACCGTTGTAGGGGCTGTTGGGCGGATAGGGTACATTGCCCCGGGCGTCGATATTCAGCACCGTAACAGTAAAACCGTGGCTGTAGCCCGGAGGCACCGGAAGGCTGATCTTTGCAGCCATGGTGTCAAAGGATATCGGGGAACACACGATGTCCTCGTCTCCTGTCACCATGACGCACACCTGCAAATCCGGCAGCAGGGAATCTTCGCCGGGCAGGGGCACCGAATCCCACACATGGGTAACTCCGGGGTCTACATACACCGATTCCACCTGCAACACCCCCAGGGGCATATCGCTGTTTTTGGCGATGCGCTCAGATACCCCGCGCAAAAACCGATCAGCCTCTACGGTAATGGTTTTGAAAGCCACGGGCAAAGAACCTGCCTGCATGTCTTCAAGGGAAAAACACAGGGCAAGTTCGTTCCAGGCAAGAGCGGACAGGGTAATATCCATGCTGGTGTCCTGGCGTTCCACTGATATGGACATCCACCCGTCACCGGATTGTTGCATAGACCGTAAAGACATGTCTCCGGAGCTGCTACCGAATATGGTGCTCAGGGTGCCGCTGGTGACGGTAAGCTGTAGATTTTTTGGGGCGGCACGCTGCAATCGGCTCCACAGGTAATGCCCCATGACCGAGGAGGGAACGCTGACCAGCATGGCAGGAGGCTGATCCGGCTGAATGCCTTCGCAGGGATGAATCTCTTTCCACCATTGGGCAAGCAAAAGATCAAGAGATTCCATAAGGGCGGTATCTTCGGCCTGCTGCTGCTTTGTGGAAACAGCGGCAGGAGCATCAGATACAAAAAGACCGGAGGTTGCACATCCGGTCACCACTGTAATTATGAGGGCTATTGGAATCACCCTCAGATGACAGGGTCGGATGGCAACCACCGGTCGTGTATCCGGTTATCCTGCGGCTACTGCGCCAGGAATCTGCTGGACTTGATAGCCTGCTTCAGGGTCTTTTTCATTTTCTTGTCAACTTCCTGGGCGTAGAGTTCCTTCAGCACGTTGAGGGCTTTGCGATCGGGAATCTTGGACAGGGCGTCAACATAGAATTCGCGGGCCAGACGATTGGGCTCGCGGAAGTAGTTTTTCTTAAGAGCGTCAACGCTACGGGGGTCTTGCAGGGTGCCAACGGCCTTGGCGGATGCCTGACGCACCAGGGCGCTGTTGTCTTCCAGGGAATGCAGGAAGAAGTCCAGCACTTTGGGGTCTTTGTAGCTTTCCAGAACCTCGACGATGGATTTACGGATAAATTCACCGGCCTCTTTGGTGTCGTACAGTTCCCGCAGGTGATTGACGGTTACTTCGCCCTTGATGGCCTGGAAGTAATCGAGAATAGCAACCTGCAACGGCAGGAAGTTACGATCCTGCATGAGCTCCAGAAGCAGCAGGTGGATGGATTCGTCTTCGTATTCCTTGAACACGTCAAGAATAATACGGAAGCTGATAACATCGCGGGACAGCAGGGTCTTTTCAATGACGTCAAGGGCGTCTTCGGAATCGAAGGAGATCAGCGCCCGAAGCACTGCGCGCTTGGGGGATTCCAGAGAACCGATGGGGTCTGCGGCGCAGCGTTCCACCGGGTTATCCTTCATGGGTTTGATATTTTTGCGCAGAACCTTGATGGTGCCGAATGCTTCCAGCAGCTCCAGGTTTTTGGCCGCCAGGCTCTGAATGATACCCTTGGGGTCCCGCAGCATTTTCACGGAAATGGAAGTGGCGGTCTTTTTGTTCAGGTCACGCACCTGCAGAAGCGCCAGATACCGCACATTCACGTTGCCGCTTTTAAGAAGCTGGTTGATCAGCTTGACGTTCTTAAGGGGCTTGATGTTACTCAAAATTGCCAGATACACCAGCTGTTCATCACCCTTGTTGGGATCTTTGGCAGCTTTCTGCAGTCCTTCCAGCATTTCGCCCACAAAAGCCTGGTCCACTTCTTCGCCGGACTGGGTCCGGTGCAGATGCTTGATGTACCGGGCAAAGAGGTCTGACTTGATAGGATGGGCGAATTCCTTGTATCCCGGGGCCAGCAGGCTGGTGTTGACCCGGGTGCCCTTGACCGGCACGTCCACGGAACGGCGGGTGGGAGAATAGGGCACATTGCCCACCAGTGAATCCTTCAGGAAAAAGATATAGCGCTGGCCTTCCTTGTAGTGATCCCGCAGATCTTCCATGGGCTGCCAGACTTTTTCATAGTAAGAGCCAATGGCGATTTCGCCGGTGACCTTGCCCTTGAGGGTTGCCTTGATGGCGACTTTCATCTCTTCTTTGCCAACATATTTGATGCTTGCATCAATTATCTGGGAAGAATCCTTCACCATTTGGGGAAAGGTGGGGTCCTTTCGCGGGGCCGCATTGGCCATGGTGGAAACAAAGAAAATGGTGAGTGCCAGCACCAACATGCCGAGCTTCAACGTGCGCATATCTGCCTCCATAGAGTAATTCGACGTCTAACCTGTATCATCATATTATATATACGTGGTATCGACGGTGGGGTCAAGAAACATTAGCCTTTTAGCCGCCGGTGCGCACTGCTTTTGCAATTTATGGCCGGATTCTTTTTCTTCGGGAACTCCATCGCCCATTTTGGCAGGTATTACAGCCTCTTACTTGCCCGAAACACCAGCCCCGGACTATACTGTATGGCAGCAACCATGCACAGCAGGAGTTTCGTATGCACAAAACAACGGTTTTCGCTATTATTCTTGCGTTTTTTTTCGCTTTCTCATGCAACGACGATAGCAGTCCGGCTCCCCGGGGGTTCGAGATAACGGCACAGAATTCCGGCGGTGTTTCAATATCCCATAACAGCCGTGTGCTGTATCACCTGCTGGAAGTGACCGGACAAACCTTTAGCCCGGAGGTTTCAATGCTCTTCGGGTTCTGGGATTTTGCCCAAAACGACCTGCAGGAAACAGCCCTGGATATTCGTGTTACCACCGAAGGCTTCGGGCTTTTTGACGGCGAGGCCCGGGTGGGCACCATCCGCCTTGAGACCACGGCTGCGGGTAATGGCCGGATTGCCATTGAAACAAACGACGATACCGCCTTTGACAGCCTGAAACTGACCTTTGCCGCCGAAGAAAACGAGCGCTTCTGGGGCTTTGGTGAACAGTACAACCATGTGGATTTCCGGGGTCAGCGCCTGTCGGTGTGGGTGCAGGAACAGGGTGTGGGTCGTGCCGAAGAGCCGCCGTTTCCTTTTATGGGCACCCTTACGGACTCCTATTTTCCCATGCCCCATGTCTACGATCCCGTTGCGGGCAAGGGCCTGCTGATAACCAACACTGAATACAGCGCCTTTGATCTCTGCGCCACCAACAGTAATCAGTGGTCTGCCACGGTGTGGAACGGCAGCAGTATTTCCATGCTTGTCTTTGCAGCGGAGCACCCCGGGGATCTGGTGACTCAGTTGACCAAAGAAACCGGTCGTCCGCCCCTGCCGCCACCGGACTGGGCCTTTGGCGGGGTCTGGCTTGCGGCACAGGGTGGCACCCAGGCGGTGCGGGACCGGGTGGATGTGGCCCTTGGTGCCGGGATTCCCCTCAGCGCGGTGTGGGTGCAGGACTGGCTGGGGCTGCGGAATTTCAGCGGTGACCAGTTTGGTGTGCAGTACCACTGGCTGCACAACGAAGAATGGTATCCCGGGCTGGAGCAGTTGATTGACGATCTGGAAACCGAAGGTGTCCGTTTTCTGGGGTATTTCAATCCCTTTGTGTTGCCCAATCTGGAGCACTGGGATGAAGGCGCTCAAAAGGGATATCTGGTGACCGATGCCGACGGCGAGGTCTACGACTTCACCATCATCACCTTTAAGGGCACGGTGCTGGATGTCACCAACCCCGATGCCGTGGCCTGGTATCAGGGCTTTGCCCGGGCGGCCACTGACATGGGCATGCGGGGCTGGATGGCGGATTTCGGCGAATGGCTCCCCTTTGACGGGCACATCCACAGCGGCAGCGCGGCGGCAGAGCATAATCTGTATCCCACACGCTGGCATCAGGCTAACCGGGAGGTGCTGGAAGAAGCCTACCCGAATGGCGATTTTGTGTTGCTTACCCGCAGCGGCTACACCGGTGAGCAGCCGGTGGCGCAGGTGGTCTGGGCCGGGGATCAGGAAGCGGACTGGAGCGCTGAAGACGGCCTGCCCACGGTGGTAACTGCGGGCCTGACACTGGGCATGGCGGGGGTTCCCTTCTTTACCCATGACATTGCCGGATTTTCCGGCGGGCCCTCGGACAAGGAACTCTTTATGCGCTGGAGCGAACTGGGGGCCTTTACCCCGATCATGCGCACCCATGACGGCCTGAAAAAACTGGAAAACCACCGTTTTGACAGCGATACCGAAACCCTTGGGCATTTCAGTTACTTCGCCCGGGTGCACGCAGCCCTGCTGCCGGTGTGGAAACAGCTTGCGCAGGAAGCTTTGGATACGGGCCTGCCCATGGTCCGCCACACCCTGCTGGCTGATCCCTCATGGCCGGAAGCGCTTGAGGCCCATGCCCAGTGGATGCTGGGCCATGACATCGTGTTTGCTCCGGTGGTGACTCCCGGGGCCGACAGCGTGGATATCCGGCTGCCGGAAGGAACCTGGGAGCATCTGTTTAGCGGCGAACCCCTGCCGGGCCGAAGCATCCATACCGTGGATGCAGCAGTGGGATATCCGGCGGTGTATGTGCGCAGCGGTACATGGCCACAGGTGGTGGAGGCCATCAGGGCGCTGGAGCAATAAGCCCATCAATACTTGTATTACCGGGGTAAGAGGAGTAGACTGTGGCATGGTCACAGGAGATCCGATATGAGTGCGACAAAAGCTACAACTGCCTGGGCAGGTTTGCCCCGGGTACTGGAGGGGCCACGCATTGTTTTGCAGGTGCTCAGCACCGACCATGCGGGGCAACTGCTGCGATTTCACCGGGAAAACAGCCGGCATCTCAAACCTTTTGAGCCCAAACGGGAGCAATGCTTTTTTACTCTGGACGAGCATCACCGGCTTGTGGACATGCGGCAGCGGATGCTGAACCTGGGTCTGGGAGTTGGGTTTGGTGTTTTTCTTGACAATGTGCTGGTTGGCAAGCTGAATATATCCAATGTGGTGCGGGGCAGTTTTGACAGCGCCTTTTTGGGCTATGCCATGGATCACCGCCACACCGGACATGGCTACATGAAAGAAGCCGTGGCCCTGGCGCTGGACTGGGCCTTTTATCAACTTGAACTGCACCGGGTGGAAGCCTCCACCCTTGTGGACAACCTGCCCTCGCAGGGCGTACTGTTGGCAAACGGGTTTCAGTTTCTGGGGCTCAACCGCCGCTATCTGTATATCAACGGTGTATGGCAGGACCATTACACCTATTACAAACTGAAAGAGGATCACACAGCATGAGCAGTATCAGCAAAGAGGCAAACGGATATTTCAACAATGGTTGCAACTGCGCCCAGTCGGTGCTTTCGGCGCTGGCGGAGGAACTGGGTATGGACCGCAACACCGTCATGAATATCGCCTTTGGTTTTGGCGGCGGCATGGCCCGTACCGGCGAAACCTGCGGCGCGGTAACCGCCGGTATCATGGCTATGGGCCTTGCCCATGGAAGCGGCTCTGTTGCCGAACAGGAAAAAAAAGAAGCATTTTACGCACTGGTGCGGGATTTTCTGACCACGGTAAAAGAGCAGCATGGCTCCACCCTGTGCCGGGAACTCATCGGTTTTGATGTATCTATTCCCGAGGAACGGCAGAAAGCCAAGGAACTGGGCCGCTTTGACGTGGTGTGCCCCAAAATGGTGCACGATGTCACGGTGCTGGTGGAAGAACGGCTGCCCAAAAACACTTGATGTGATTTACAGTTGCAAGCCTGAACAATTTTTCGTTATAATCCCTGATTGAACTGTGTTGGCAACGTTACTTAACCGGCATGACCCGCTCATGCTTCAAAGGAGGATACCATGCATCATATAGATACCATCATTCTTATCGGCCGTCCCGCTGCCGGCAAAAGCGAAGTCATTGACTTCTTCAAACGCAAAACCTCCCAGGAACTGGCGGAACAGTTTCATATGGGTCCCTTTGAGGAAATGGATGATTTCCCCTTTGTGTGGGAATGCTTCGAAATCGATGACATCCAGACCAAATACGGCAAACCCCGCCTGTTCACCGATGAAGATTATTACTGGAACGATGACTATGTCTGGACCCTGCTGCTGGAACGCCTGAACCTTGAGTTCGAGAAAAAGCTGGCCCGGGACACGGACTTCTTTAAGGAAAACACCCTGGTCATCGAATTTTCCCGTGGCGGCAAAACCGGTTTCCGGGATGCCTTCAACACCCTGAGCGACAAGATTCTGGAGCGGGCCGCCGTGGTCTACATCAAGGTGCCCTACGAAGAATCCGTGCGTAAAAACCGCCGCCGCTTCAAACCGGAACTGGCGGACAGCATCCTGCATCACAGCCTTCCCGATGACAAAATGGAGTTCTATTATAAAGAGAACGACTGGGACGAGCTGACCGAGGGCAAGATGGACGGACACATCGAAGTCAAGGGTCACAAGCTGCCCTTCTCGGTGCTGGACAACATGCCGGAAGTCACTGACACCGACGAAAAGCTGGGACCCGCCCTGAGCGAGACCATGAAACGGCTGTACACTCGGGTACAGGAAAAATAAATCGCACAATCCTGCGCCCCGGTCATAACGGCCGGGGCGTTTTTGCATCCACCGTACTTTTTGGAGCATTCATGGCTGAACAGATAATAGAGGCTGTAACCATCAGTCTGGTGCTGGGGGCGTCGGCGGTACTGCTGGCCCGGGTATTCCGTATGCCCGCCCTGCTGTTTTTTCTGCTCTTCGGTCTTGTGGCCGGTCCCACGGTCTTTGGCATTATCAACGCCGCCGCCCTGGAAGGCGTGCTGATTATGCCTCTGGTGGAAGTATCCGTGGCGGTTATCCTGTTTGAAGGCGGGCTTGCCCTGCCCCTGTCTGGGCTTAAAAGCGCTCCAAAAGCCATACACCGGGTGCTGGTTATCGCCCTGCCGGTTACGGGTTTTGCCTCCATGCTCCTGGCCCATTTTGTGGCGGGCCTGCCCCTGGGCACATCTGCACTTTTTGGCTCCATTATCGTGGTTACCGGTCCTACGGTCATCGGCCCCCTGCTGCGTAACGTAGCCCTGAGTCAGCGCATCGACAACGTACTGCGCTGGGAAGCCATCTGGGGTGATGCCATTGCGGTCGTGCTTTCCGGTGTGGTTTTGGAAATGGTCATCAGCCCCGAAACTCACAGTGGCTATGCCATGCCCCTGTGGTTTTTGCTGCGGCTGGTCAGCGGCGCAGCCATTGGTGCGGCGGCGGGTTTTTTACTTGGCCGGGTGATTTTGCCCTGGGTAATACGCCTGGGCGACCCCACCCTGCCACCCATGATTGCCCTTACCGCTGCGGTGGGTGTGTTTCTGCTGTCCAACGAACTGGCGGCCTCCTCCGGGGTTGTGGCCGCCGCCACCGCCGGTGTGGTGCTGGCCCGGCATCCCATTGAGCAACTGGATTCCATCAGGCATTTTAAAGACCAGATCACCACCATGCTGGTGGCCTTTTTGTTTGTGTTGCTTTCCGCCCGTATCGATCTTGGGGCCACCGAGGCTCCCTGGGCCGGTATTGTCATTACCGCTCTGCTGCTGGTGTTTGTGGTCAGACCCCTTGCAGTGGTGCTGGCCCTTAAGGGCAGCTCTCTTTCCCTGCCGGAACGCGTCTTTGTGGGATTCACCGGCCCCCGGGGTATTATCGCCGCGGCGGTTGCCAGTTACTTCGGTTTCCAGCTTGCAGACCCCGCCTTTGGCGTGGATCATCTGGTGCTGCTTACCTTTACGGTGATTTTTATTTCCGGCGGCTTTGTAAGTTTACTGGGTTCTCCCCTTGCGCGGCTTTTGGGCGTGGCTCTGGACGAATACAAAACCGGGATAATTATTATTGGATACAGTCCCTTCAGCCGAAAGCTGGCTCTGATTCTAAGGGAATACGTCGATGTCATCATTGTTGACAGTGATCCTTTAAAATGCTTCTGGGCCCGGGAAGACCATATTTCCACCACCTGCAAAAACGGACTTTCCGACGAACTCTACGAAGACCTTATGGAGCAGGGATACCGCCGGGCCCTGGTGCTGACCCCCAACGCCGCCCTCAACAGCCTGATTGCCGACAAAGCCGAAACCCATCTGGGACATACCCGGGTGTTTGTGGCCATCAGCGAAGACGGCGAAGTGGCGGAAAGCATGAAACAGCGGGCCGGGCACAAACTGGCCTTTGCAGTGGAAGGGCTGAACATTGGCCGGGCCAACCACATGCTTACAGAAAACAACGCAGACATCCGCATGGAGAACACGGAACAATTTGACTCCTGCGATATCTGTCAGCCCCTTGCCCGGGTGGTCAACGGCGGCATCCGCATTCTGCGGGCCAGCGACCGCCGTGGCGGGGAAGCCATCAGCCTGGTGCGTCACGACTGCGATTGCGCCGCCGAAGCCGCAGAGGCCGAAGCCAACGGCTACGATTAATCCGCCCATAAAAAACCGGCCCGGGGAAAACCCGGACCGGTGCAAACATCCTTACCGCAGCGCGGTATGTTCTTCAGGAATTACAGGGATTCGTGAATGCGCATGGCAGCGTGAGCGCCGCTGAGCAGCATACCGCCAAAGACCGCGCCCATACGATAGGTGCCCATGGCCGCGTTGGCCGCCATACCCGCAACATAGAGCCCCGGGGTGATTTCGATGGTGTTTTGTACCACGGCCTGCTCCGCCAGGGTGGCGTTCATGCTGCGTTCGCCTTCGATTTTGCCCGAGGGAGTTGCCAGGGTCACGGCGCATTTCTGCTGCACCCGATGCAGGACTTCCAGGGGATGTCCGGTGGCCTCGATGACATACTTTGCCCGCACGCAGATGGGGTCTACATGCAATCCCGCCAGCTCGATGGGGCTCTTGTTCAGCACCACGCCGCCAATGCGGCCATCGTTGATCATCACGTCTTCCACGGAATAGAGATTATACATGGAAGCCCCGGCCCGCATGGCGCACTGGATCAGGGTGGCCACGGTATCAATAGAGGATGCCGTGTAATAGCCCGGCGCGTATTCCGTCAAGGGCACGCCCAGCTCTTCCATCAGGGCCCGGCCTTCTTCCTGCACCACAATCACGTTGCAGCCGATGCCGCCGCCCCACATGCCGCCGCCAATGGAAAGTTTTCGCTCGTACAGGGCCACTTTGCGACCCGCCTTTGCCAGCTTGTAGGCTGCCATCAACCCCGCCGGGCCGCCGCCGGCAATGGCCACATCAATGTCCAGATCATCCATAAAGCGCTGGTGATAGGTGTCCACAATAGCTTTGGTGATGACGACTTCGTCCAGATTCCGCATGCTTGTCTCCGTTCTTCAGGTCAACAGGTTTAAACAGTACAGCGCACCGTTTGCTTCGTGTTGCCCGCGTTTGAATGTGTGGAAGTCGTGTGGGGTTCGACCTTCCTGCCCATTCCTACGCCGGCATTATCCGGTTCAGGTCCAAGGATATAATCTCAGAACGCGCCGAATGCGCGAACACTCCTTGGGCAGAGATAGATGACATCTATTTCAATATCTTTGTACTTCGCAAGGCAGTGGACGTCAACAAAAAACGGGACAGGAATGCATCCTGTCCCGTTGCTTTTGTGTGGCGATTACGTCAGCCGTACAGACCGTTGATATCGTCGGCGTACTTGGTGTTGACCACCTTGCGCTTCAATTTCATGGTGGGGGTTAACTCCCCGGTTTCCTGGGTAAAGCTGTGGTCCATCAGGCTGAACTTTTTCACCTGTTCCACCCGGGCAAAGCGTTCGTTTACAAGATCCACCTGCTCTTTGAACAGGGCCAAAACCTCCGGGTCTTTTACCAGCATTGCGTTGTCCGGCGCGGTGATGCCCTTTTCCTCGGCCCATTCGTGCAGGGCTTCAAAATCCGGCACGATCAGAGCGGTGATAAAGGGCCGGGCATCGCCGATGGCCACGGCGTTTTCAATATAGCGGTTGGTGATAAGAGCGCCCTCAATATTTGCCGGGCTGATGTTCTTGCCACCGGCGGTAATGATGAGCGCCTTTTTGCGATCCGTGATTTTCAAAAAGCCATCATTGACTTCGCCAATATCGCCGGTAAGGAACCAGCCGTCTTCGTCAAAGGCTTCGGCAGTGGCTTCGGGCTTGTTGTAATAGCCCTTCATCACCTGGGGGCCCTTGATGAGAATCTCGCCGTCTTCGGCAATTTTAATCTGGGTGTCCGCCACCGGCTTGCCCACGGTGCCAAAACGGAAATCCTCAAAGGTGACAACGTTGGTGATGGGCGTGGTCTCTGTCAGGCCGTAGCCCTCGTGCACCGTCATGCCCAGGGAGTGGAAGAACTTGTTGACCTCCACTGAAAGCGGACCGCCACCGGACACAAAAACTTTGATGTTGTCCGCGCCCAGGGCGATCTTCAGCTTGTTGAGCACCAGCTTTTTGGCCAGGGCATAGCGTATGGTCAGACCAAGGGGCAGGGGTTTGTTTTGAGTGATATGCTCCGCTGCTTCTGCACCGGTGGTGCTGGCAAAATTGAACATGGCCTTTTTAAAGGGCGATGCCTTTTCCACCTTTTGCACAATGCCGCTGTAAATTTTTTCAAACAACCGGGGCACCGACACCACAAAGTCCGGCCGCAGCTCCTGCATGTTATCCACCACCGTGGTGGGATCTTCCGCATAGTAGACCGTGCCGCCTTCAAAGATCATCAGATACCAGCCTGCGGTGCGCTCCAGCGAGTGGCTCAAGGGCAGGAAGCTGAGAGACTTTTGGCCCGGCACAAAAACGTTGGGGTGGGATATGTGGGCCTGGTACATGTTGGACAGGAAGTTTTTGTGGGTGAGAATCACGCCCTTGGGGGGGCCGGTGGTGCCTGAGGTGTAAATCAGGGTGGCCATGTCTTCCTGCTTAATAGACGCCATGCGGCGGTCCAGTTCGCCGGGGTCTTCATGGGCTGCGCCCAGTTCCATCACATCGTCAAAGTGTAGAATGGAGCCGCCGTTGTAAGCGCCTTCAATGCGGTCCATGGTAATAATGTGGGTCAGGGTGGGAACGTTTTCCCGGATGGCCATGACCCGGTCAAAATGCATTTTCTCCGCCACAATCACAATTTTGCTGCCGGAGTCATTGAGAATGTACTCGGTTTCCTCGGAGGAGTTGGTGGGATAAATGGGAATATCGGCGCAGGCGTTTGATAAAATCGCTATGTCCGAAAGCCCCCACTCGGGACGGTTGGGCGAAAATATGGCCACATGATCGCCGGGAACAACACCCAAAGACGCCAGGCCTAACGCAAAGTTGCGGGCCCGGCGTTCCGCCTCCCGCCAGGAAATGGTTTTCCATACCCCCTGTTCCTTGTACCCCAAAAAGGGCATGTCGCCCCGCAGAGCAGCGTTTTTGTAGAACACCTCGGTAATGTGTTGTTCCTTGATTTCCATCATACCAGAATCTCCCGCTGGGTGGGTACTGCGTTAATGCCCTCTTTACGTTGGATAACGTCCTATTTAAGATGTTAATACAGGCTATTTGTAATGTAAATAGTTTTAGGAGAAAAACTATACTTCGGTTCTTATTTTTCGTGGGTGATCAAAAAGGTGTGCCTGATTTTGGCGTCCCGGAAGTCCGGGGGCAGGGTTTTGGCAGAGATATCCTCTACGTTGCAATAGTGGGGATTGTTCATGTTAAAACTGCGCAGGTTGGTGGAGAACAGCAGGCTGCCGCCGGGATTCAGGGCATTGAGACACTGTCCCAGCATCCAGGTATGATCCCGCTGCACATCCCAGGTGCCCTTCATGCGCTTGGAGGAACTGAAGGTGGGAGGATCGGCAATAATGATATCCCAGCGCCGCCGGGTTTCCTTGAGAAATTCCAGCACATCCGCCTGAATGAACTCGTGTTGTTTTTCCGGCTGACCGTTGAGCTCTGCGTTGCGCCCCGCCCAGGCCAGATAGGTGTTGGACATATCCACGGTGGTAACATTCCGGGCTCCACCTGCGGCGGCGGCAATGGAAAAACTGCCGGTGTAGGCAAAAAGATTCAGCACGGTTTTGTCCCGGGCCATGTCCCGCACCATGGCGCGGCAGGGCCGGTGATCCAGAAACAGACCGGTATCCAGGTAATCCGAAAGGTTCACCACAAACTTCAGGCCCTGTTCCTCCACGATACGTTCCACCCCAAGTTCGCCGCTGCGCTCGTACTGGCTTAAGCCCCTCTGCCGGGCACGGAATTTGACGTGGACATTCTGCGGCTCAATGTTCAGGGCCTCGGCGGCATTGTTAATGGCAATGGCGATCTGCTCATCCTCCACCGGACGCTTGCCCGGACGCACATACAGCACTGCCGCGCCATCGTACCAGTCCAGAATAAAAGGATGTTCCGGCATATCCCGTTCATATACCCGAAATGCGCCGATACCTTCACGGCGGGCCCATTTGGAGAGATGTTTCATGCGTTTGCGAACCCGGTTGCCGAATGCGTCCATAACTGCTGCCTTGCTGTTGTATTGTTACCCGAATGTGGTGCGGTTTTTACCCGCCCGCTTGCTGTCATACATCAGTTTGTCCGCCCGGGCAACCACTGTTTCAACCGTATCCTCCGCCCGAATCATGGTGGCGCCCACGGAGACCGTAACCCGCAGCACCCCCTCCTCATGGGTCAGGGTGCTGCTGGCGACAAGCTGCCGCTGCCGCTCGGCGATAACCCGCAGGGTTGCCTCGTCGGTATTGGTGACCAGTACGATAAATTCCTCGCCGCCCCAGCGACCGCAGACATCAAAGACCCGGATATGGGCGCTGATGGTTTTGGCCACCATGGTCAACACCCGGTCACCAATCTCGTGGCCCCAGGTATCGTTGATGCTCTTAAAATTGTCGATGTCCATAAACAGCAGGCCGCTTTGCCATTTCTGACGCCGGAGTTCTTCCAGGCGGCTGTTGAGGCTGGACTCCAGAAACCGTCGGTTGGCCAGATGGGTCAGGGCATCCAGCATGGCGAGTTTTTCCAGGCTTTCGATACGCTGTTTGGCCTGGACCGCCGGGCTGTTGTCACTGAAAATTTCCACGGCGCCGATAATCTCACCGCCGGGACCGGCGATGGGCTGGGTCCGCACCCGCACCGGCACACGGTGGCCTTCCTGATGACGTAAAAAGGCGTCCTGCTCCCGTGGCTGACCATCCATCATGGTATGAGCCAGGGGGCACAGGCTTGTGCACATGGCCTCGCCGGAGGTTGTCACATGGGCCAGCAGATTGTCGTGGCAGTGCAATCCAACCACTTCATCGGCACTGTATCCGGTGAGCTTTTCCGCCCCTTCGTTCCAGTAGATGATTTTCCGCTGCCGGTCAACGAAGTACACTCCGTCGTAGAGATTATGGATAAGGTCTTTGTAGAATTCTATGTTGATGTCCATTGCCATATTCCTCCGGCACTGTCTGTCTGCCCACTGTCAGGTATATATAGTAAGACATGGTGGCGGGTATGGCAACCCGGGGCACGAATACGGAGAAAATGGCCCTCAGATGCCATTTTCTTGTCATTTCAGGGTCTTGCAAATCACCTAAAGAATGTTTATACTGTGTACTAATTGGATATACATGCCATCTCAGGGTTTCTCATCGCATCATAAACGCAGTTGCCGTTGGTGAATTGCGCGAGCATTGCCGCAGGTTTTGGATCGGTCCCAAAACAGCTTGCTTGCGCCGGAAGGACGGAAAAGGTTATGGCAAGGATACTGTTGGTAGATGATGAAGAAGGGATGCGGCACACCCTCAGCGAGTTTTTGAGGGAAGACGACCACCATGTGGACATGGCGCAAAATGTTCCCGAGGCCATGAAAATGCTGGAACACAACGATGTCGATGTGGTGGTGTCGGACATTATCATGCCCAAGGTCAGCGGCATTGAACTGATGCACCATGTGCAGCAGAATTATCCGGATATCCAGATTATTCTGGTCACCGGTGGTCCCACGGTGGACACCGCCGCAGAAGCGGTGCGGGCCGGAGCCTTTGACTACCTCACCAAGCCGGTGAGCCGCAAACGTATCTCCGAGGTGGTGGGGCAGGCGGTACGCCTTAAACAGCTGGCGGATGAAAACCGTCGCCTTGACGCGGAAAACCGGCGCTACCGCGATCACCTGGAGGAAATGGTAGCCCTGAAAACCCGGGAGCTGGTGCAGCGGGAGGAACTCTTCCGCATTATCACCACCTCTGCCCACGATGCCGTGCTCATGATGGACAACAAGGGCAGAATTACCTTTTGGAACGATGCGGCGGAAAAGCTCTTTGGCTACAGCGCCGTCGAGGCCACCAAAATCCCCTACTATGATCTTATCGTGCAGGAGCCCTTCCGGGAGACCATCCGCAGAAAACTGCCGGAGTATTCCATTACCGGCAACGCCCGGGTGGTGGACGCGTCCATGGAAGTGCGGGGCATGTGCAAAGACGGCAGACAAATACCCCTGGAGCTGGCCATATCCTCGGTAAAGGTGCAAAACGACTGGCATTCCGTGGGCATTGCCCGGGATCTCAGTTTCCGCAAGCAGGAGGAACGGCATCATCGCGCCATGGTGGATTCTCTGAAGGAATCGCTGTACGGCGTGGTGGAAGCCATGAGCCTGACCGTGGAAACCCGGGATCCCTATACCGCAGGACATCAGCACCGGGTGGCCTCCATTGCCCGGAGCATCGCCCGGCACATGGGACTGCCGGATGATCAGGTGGAGGGTATCGGCATTGCCGCCACCATCCACGACATTGGCAAGCTGTCGGTGCCGGCGGAAATTTTATCCAAACCCGGCAGCCTCACCATTATGGAATTTGACATCATCAAGCAGCATGCAGTGGTGGGATACAGCATATTGAAAACCATCTCACTGCCCTGGCCCGTGGCGGAAACAATTTTGCAACACCACGAGCGTTTTGATGGCAGCGGGTATCCAAACGGTCTCAAGGGTGATGACATCAGTCTGGAGGCCAGAATTCTCATGGTGGCGGATGTTGTGGAGGCCATCAGCAGTCACCGCCCCTACCGGGCCGCCCTGGGTGAAGACGCCGCCATTGCGGAAATCACGGAGAACCGGGGCATCCTGTATGACCCCCGGGTGGTGGACAGCTGCGTTGAACTGCATGATAGCGGCACGTTGATTCCGGTGCAAAAGGAATCCGCTGCCTGAGAAACAATCGTAGCACCCCATAATTCCCGGTATCATGGAATACCGGGGGCGTTAATTGGCGTACACGGTTTTTAGAAGGGGCGAATCAAACATATCTCCCGGAGAAATGACCTGCTCTTCGGAGGGAACACGGCTGCCATAGCGTTCCTTCATCTTTTTGGCCACGGCTTTATGGGAAAGATCAAAGTCCTTCAAACGTTTAAGCGGCCCAATCTCAATGCCCAGAGCCCGGTTGTACATTTTCCACACCAGCTCCGAGCAATAAATGCGCTTGTCCGACCAGCCGAAATAGATGTCATATGGTTTGCCTTTAAAGGCCCTGCCCGCTTTTTTCAGCTTTGCCAGCGCCTTTGGGGTCAGACGGGTATCTGCATCCCGCAAGCGTTTGACAACAACGTGTTTCCCCACGCCCCGGGCAATCCACCGGTCCAGGGGCGTCAGCTGCACGGTTTTGATAGCCTCGTAGACAAAGGCGTTACCATTACGCAGATAGATGATGCCCATGTGGGTGTATTTTGAGCCGGTGGCGAGTTTGATAGCGGTACTTTGGCTGGAGGTAGACTGATGGAAAATAATGTCACCGTCCCGCAGTTTCGGTGGTGAGTTGTCTTTGCTACAGGCGGGCTGCAAAGCCATTACCATAACCATGGTCAGGACACCGCATACTACTGCAACATACTTCATGTACTACACTCCCGGCTTGTGCGCCGTGGTTATGGCGCTTTTACCATTCTGCGGAATCCTCTTCACTCAGCGTACCCTGCCGCTCCAGCTCCAGACAGGCATCAACCACCTCCGGGTCATAAAGCACACCCCGCTTGTCCTTTAGTTCATCAAGGGCCTGATCCATGCCTTTGGCCTCGCGGTACGGCCGGTGACTGCTAATGGCCTCCACCACATCCGCCACCATGAGAATACGGGCTTCAATGCTGATGTCATTGCCCTTGAGGCCCTTTGGATACCCGCTGCCGTCACAACGCTCGTGGTGCTGTAAAATGGTTTCCGCCACGGGCCAGGGCAGGGTTATGGCGTCCAGAATATTGTGCCCCACCATGGCATGCTGCTTGATAATATCGAACTCCATGTCGTTGAGGCGGCTGGGTTTGGACAGAATCTCCGCCGGCACCGACAGCTTGCCGATGTCGTGGATGGTACCTGCAATGGCAATGCCTTCGATCTGATGCTCCGACAGCCCCATGTGCCGGGCGATGTTCCGGGCAATGGAGGCCACCCGGTGCTGATGTCCTGCGGTATAGGGATCACGGCTTTCCACCGTCAGGCTCATGGCGCGTATAACGCCGTGCAGGGATTCCCGCAGGCTGTTGAGGATGGCCTGTTTTTGCTCTTCCGCCTTTTTGCGCAGGGTAATATCCCGGACAATGGCCACGGTATGCCATTCACCCCGCACCCGGATGGCGGAAATGGACAGCTCCAAAGGGAGGCTTGCTCCGCCTTTTGAAACCCCAAAGGCTTCAAAGGTTTTTCCATGGACCCGGGTGGAGCCGGTTTTTGCAAAGGCTTCAAGCTCCTTGCGAATGTTTGCATGATGGCGTTTTTCCACCACCAGTTCGTAGTACAAAACTCCGATGGCTTCCTGACTCGTATAGCCGAACAGGTCGGCGGCGGCGTCGTTCCAAAAGGTGATATGCCCCCGGCTGTCGATCATAAGAATGGCGTCATGGGCAGAGGTGGTGATGATGCGGAACAACTCTTCCCGTTCCACCAGTTCCCGGGTTTTGTCCTCCACCATCTGCTCAAGGTGAATTTGATACTTTTTGTTTTCCTCGTCCAGCCGCCGGTTTTCCTCGGTAAGTTTTTTCAGGTGATAGGCCCGGGTCACGGCGTCCCGGATACCCTCCCTGCTCACGGGTTTGGTGATGTAATCAAAGGCTCCGGCCCGCACCGCCTCGGCGGCGGTATCCACCGAAGGCCCTCCGGTGATGAGAATTACCTGGGTATCGGGAAAGGCGTCCCGTATGCTGTGCATCAGATCTATGCCATTGGTGCGGGGCATGATGATGTCCGTAAGCACCACATCATAGGATTTGTTTTGCAAATGCTCTTTGGCTTCATCGGCATCGGCGGCAGTATCAACCTCGTGTCCGGCGCCGCGCAAAAACTCGCCCAGAGTCAGCCGCATCCCGTGTTCATCATCTACCAGTAACACTACCGCCATGAAACCACCCTGCCTTTCAGGACCCGGCCCACTACCTGCGGCACAGACCCGGCGGCGCCGCCGCCAGTATATACAGCTACTACGTTGTTGTATGTTTTGGATGGCATATCACAGATGTTTGAATCCCTGTACTCAACAAATAGTATAGTCATTGCGGCGCAATATGCAATATAAAGAGGGAACGGCACGGGTAAGAACCTCACGGCAGTTCCAGAGCAGAACCACGCTCAGCGGCACAGCCAGCCGATGACATACACCAGGGCCAGGCCTGCCTCCATAAGCACCAGCGGGGCGAGGGTGTTAAGCCGTTTGTAGGTATACAGGGACCATGCGGCAAGGGCGAGGCTGAACACCAACCAGTGTATCTGCCACCCAACACTATGCATCGTAAGGTTAAAGTAAACCTGCATCATAAAGCCGGAGAACAGGAAGCTGCTAAGTACCAAACCAATCAAGGCGGTGCGCATTGAAAAGCGCGCAAACAGCCGGTACACCACACCGTATTCTATAAGGATGGTTGTTAACATATTACCAATGGTAAAGGTTAGAGCAACGAGAAGTTCCAGCAGTGAAAACTCCTGTTCTGCACGATAACCATTACCAGCGGATTTCAGGGCAAAAAAGAAAAACAGCATAATGCCGGTAATTTTAATCCCGTCGGGTATGGGCACCCATGTGTGCCCCCATACCTCGCGAATACGGGGAGCCAGTGGCCCGAAAAATACCCGGCACACCACCAGGACAATCAGCACATCCAGGACATTCCAAATCCCCTTTAAGGCATCAAGGGCATACCCGTCTGCAACCAGTTGCTCGGTCATAAGCAGGGGCAACGCACTAAACAGACTGTAAACCGCATATGCCCCCAAAAGCCGCCATACCCCGTCCTTTGGCCCCAGGGGAAATTCCGCCGCAGGCGTCGTGTTGTCCTCTGAAGGTTGCAGCTCTTCCGGGGTTTCGGCTACTGCTTCAACTACGTCGTTTTTCGGGGTGTATTCGTCGGTCATGTCAGCCAGCCAGTTTCAGTATACCCGATACCAGACCCGCCGCCGCCACCAGTATGGCCGCCGGAGTCAATGAGTTATAGCGCTTGTATATGTACAAACCCCAGCATGCCTCCACTGCACCCACAATGCCCAAAGCCACATAATACTGAGACCCTTTAAAGTCGGTGACATCAAATGCCATGGCACCGGCGACAATTATGATAATGGGAATCAACACATACAGGGAAGCCGTCAGCAGTGCCAGAGACATGCGCATGCGGGCAAACAGCCGGTACACAATACCGTATCCGAAAAACATGGCGATGGCTATGCCCAGGGGCAGCAACAGCAGGCTCATCAAAGGAGTTTGCATGGGCCAGGTGGGTTTCTGCAGGGGGAGGGCCAAATCCTGCAGTATCATGATACCAAACAACAGAACACCGACGACAATAAGAGAGACCGGGAGTTTTACCCAGGCACGCCCCCAGACTTCCCTGATGCGGGGAACAAGAGGCCCAAAAAACAGCCGGTAAATCCCCACCAGGCAGGGCAGCATAATGGCCTGCTTCCACTGAACCACAGCGTCATGCATTTCCGGGGTGATGAAACCCAGTCTCATCTTTAGAACCACATAGCACAGCATATACATAATATAGGCTGCAATCAGTCGCCATACCCGATCGTATCTGGGGTTAAACACAATGGCGTCATTTTGTTTTGTCTGGTTCATGGCATTCCCTTTACCCAATTGTTACTACTGCGGATACCTCTGTTGCGGCACTGATTTTGTCAATGATACTACCAACACACCGTCCCTGTCAATTATATGTAAAACAGCCACGGCTCCGTTCGGCGTTACAGGGATCAGAGGGATTCCCACCATGTCCGAGACCGGCGGATCTGCGCAGGTTCCTCAATATACTGCGGTTCTTCATTACCGGACAGACTGCCCTGCAACATGGGACAGCGGGAGATGAGCCCCTCAAAGGCCGCAGCATAGTCGTTGTCCAAAAACTCCCTAAGAATCTCCGGCCCTGGCAGGGCTTCCCATGGACGCCCCGGTTTCAGAGCCCGCCGCAGCGCCGTGGCAGCGGATGCCATGGCGGGAATGGCAGTGGGGTCGGTGGCAGCGGCAATGGTATTGTCCAGCAGGGTTAGCAGCACTGTTGCCGCCGGGATCACCACGTCCCGCTGCAACACATGCCAGCCAAGGCTGAATATGTTCTCCAAGGAACTTACTGCGATATAATGGCGGACACGCTCCGGGGTCAACTGCCCTGCGGACAGGGGCTGTTTTGCATCATCAATATAATGCAGCCCAAGGTGTGTCACCGCCATGGCGGCCCGCACCGCTTCAACCGGGCGAAGGCCGGCTCCCGCCACCAGCACATTGGCGCAAAAACCCAGCCGCATCATGGCGCGGCCAAAGGCTTCGGAGTCTGCCCTGTTCAACTCCATAAGAGCGGCGGCAAGGGGGCTCGGCCGGGGTACTTCCCCGGTCGCCGGACCTGCCAGCAATCCTGCGATGCCCCCGCTATCATCAACGATATCAGCCGCTTGCAAAGCCTCCAGCAAGCCTGCGCTTCCGCCGCTGGTGGCCTCTGGCACGGGTTGCGATACGGGCCGGGGCTCCGGGGCCATATCCTTAAAATATCCTCTGGCAACGGGGTTGGGCTTTGAGCTGTTGATAATCGTTTCCCGCGGCGTGGTCCGGGCCAGCTCCAAAAAGGCAGCTGCTGCCGTGGGGCTCACATGACCGGCGGCGCTGCGGCGGGTCTCCCGGGCGGCGGCGACATCCTCTTCCAGACTGTCCCGCCCGCCCAGCACATCGTATAAGCTGTCGATATCATTCAGCTCTTTATCGGTAATGGCGCAGCAACGCTCAAGGATGGTCACAAAGCGCCCATGCACGTGACGATCCAGAGCCACCAGCAGGGCCAGTATGGCGTCCCAGTGTTCATCCCGCCGGGCAATAACCTGATAGCCGAAAAACTCCTCGTAGAGGCTTCCCTCCAGAGCCTTTTCCAGTCCGCTGATATCACTGTTATTTTGGGCCAGCTCCATGAGCAGCTCTTCGGGATTGATCACCAGAATATGCTCATGTAACCCCAGCACCAGCAGGTCTTCGTCTATTTGGGACACCCGTCGCACCAGCGCCTCTTCCCCCATGTCTCCCATGATCTCCAGCCACAGGCCAAAGCGCCCGGCGTCAAATCGCTCCTGTGCCCCCGGTGCTTCACTGTGCCATAAATCCTCGTCAAACACCGCCTCAAGCTGGGCAGTGGTGGCGCAGGCCACCAGCTCACCGGCGGATTCCAGACCTACCCGGTTGATGATGCGGCCAAGCTGCTGCGGCCCCAGGCTGCGGATGGCGGGCAGCAGATCCGGTTGCTCCAGCAGGCGGTTGAGCAGGTGGGATGGGGACGGACGATACGAGGTGATGCGGCGCTGCTTCATGGGCGTTCTCCCGGCGGGTGGTTCTAAATAATGAATATCATATTCACTATTACCTGTCAAGAACCCGGGGCGGTTGACATTCCCGCCGATCCATCGTAGGTATGTGACTTCAATCACGGCCTTGCAACAGGATATACCGACCATGCTCATCGCCTGCAAAAACATTAGTATTTCATTGGGATTGCGCAGCCTCTTCGATGACCTCAGCCTTACGGTGAACGCCGGTGAGCGGGTGGGCATTATCGGGGGCAATGGCGCGGGCAAGTCAACCCTGCTAAAAATCCTCAAAGGCGATCTGGAACCTGACAACGGCGAAGTGCTGCGCTCCTCATCGTTGCGCATGGCTTCCGTGGATCAGGAGCCGGTGTTTGACTCCTCCCATACCGCCCGGCAGGTGGTGTGGGATGCGGTGCAGGCCCATGTAAAAACCGCGCTGGAGGACGAGGCCAGCCTCAAGGTGCGCTGTGAATCCGCTCTGGACCGCATGGGGTTTGTGAATCCCGAGGCAACCGTGGGCACCATGAGCGGTGGCTGGCACAAACGCCTGGCCATTGCCGCGGCCCTGGCCACGGACCCGGAGTTGCTGCTGTTGGACGAACCCACCAACCATCTGGATCTTGAGGGCATTCTTCTTCTGGAAGGGCTGCTTTCCAGTTCCCGCTTTACGGTGTTGATGATTACCCACGACAGGAGTTTTCTTGAAACTGTGGCCACCCGGGTCATGGAAATCGACCGCCGTTTTGAGGGCGGCTACTTTAGCGCCCAGGGAGGCTACAGCTCATTTCTTGAAAAGAAACAAGAGCTTATGGCGGCTCTGGAAAAGCGGCAGCTGAGTCTGGACAACAAGGTCAAAGAGGAAATCGCCTGGCTGAAACGGGGCCCCAAGGCCCGGACAGGGAAATCCCAAAGCCGCATCAAGGCGGCCCATCAGCTTATCGAGGAATTATCCGGCATGAAGTCTGCCTCTGCCATGGCGGGCCGCAGCCAAAGCATTGCCTTTAGCAGCACCGACCGCCAGACAAAGCGGCTTATGGTAATAAAAGAACTGGCGAAATCCATGGGCGGCAAGCGGCTGTTCGGGGGTGTGGACCTGCTGCTGCGTCCTGGCATGAAGCTGGGTCTGGTGGGGGGCAACGGCACGGGAAAAACCACATTGCTGCGGCTGTTGGCCGGTGATCTGGAACCCGACGAAGGGGATATCCGCCGGGCACAGCATTTAAAGGTGGTGTATTTCGATCAGCGGCGGCAGCAGATTGATCCCGACCTTACGGTGCGCCAGACCTTAACGGATCGCGGGGATCAGGTGATGTATCAGGGCAAACCGCTGCACATCGTGAGCTATGCCAAACGCTTTTTGCTCACCCCGGCGCAGCTGGATGTGAAGGTGGAAAAGCTCTCCGGCGGCGAGCAGGCCAAGCTGCAAATCGCCCGTCTGATGCTGCAACCCGCCGACGTGCTGCTTTTGGACGAGCCCACCAATGATCTGGATATTCCCACCCTTGAGGTGCTGGAACGCAGCCTGGAGGATTTCCCCGGCGCTCTGGTGATGGTTACCCATGACCGGTATCTTATGGACCGGGTGTCCGATGTGCTGCTGGGTCTGGACGGCAAAGGCGGCGCAGTAGTGTATGCGGATTACGCCCAGTGGGATCAGGAGCGCAAAGACAAACAGGTGGCCCGAAAAAAAGCGGCCCCGGCCCCAAAAGCCCGTAAGCGTCCCAAAAGCCTCAGCTATAAAGACAAACGCGACCTGGAAAACATGGAAGACATGATTTTTGCCGCAGAAAGCGCCGTGGAGGAAGCCCAGGAAGCCCTGGCCGACCCCGGGGTCCAAAGCGACGTGGACGAAGTGCAGCGGCGCTATGAAACCCTGGAAAAAGCCCAGGCCGAAGTGGATCGACTCTATGCCCGCTGGGAAGAGCTGGAAGCCAAACAAAAGGAAATCAACGAAGATTCCTGAGTTCTCCCCTACTTGTTGTGTCCGCCATTATATAGCATTGCGGGAATTGCGCTACGTCCCTCCATCCCTGACACACCGGACCAATAAGCTCCAGGTGGTATATTCCGCGACTACCTCGGCGAAGTTAAAGCGCACATACCAGGCCTTGTTATTATTATCTGCGACGAGCGATGAGGACCAGTACCAGTTACAGACTTCTTCGTTGAATACTTCCGACCAGTAACACCCGGTGGGACCGCCGCTGTCGTTACAGGAAGCCGGATTGCAATTGACTGCTTCCCCGCATGCAGTTTCCAGACAAGCTTCACCTGCACTCACCTCACAGACAGAACATTCATCCTGCACGCCACAGGCGCCACCGCCTTCTATAGGAGCACAGTTACGGATAAGTGAGCGCAACTCGCTGATGTTGGGCAGACGCCAGCCCCCGCCGTCAAGGTCGAGGTTCTCGCAATGGGTTTGGGCGACATCCCATTTAAACCCGTCCTCCGGGGACACCTGCTGCCACTCAAGGCCGGTCACCGCATCGGTGCAGACACCGCCGTCGCAGGCCTGGCAAATACTGCCGGCGCAGGCATTTACCCCGCAATCTTCCTTCATTGCCGCCCTGTTCCCACGGCAGTCATACCAATACACATTGTTATCATCGCACCGGAAGGAATACTCGTTGTCAACCACGCAGGCATCGCCCAGACAGCCGCAATTGTCGCATTCTTCCTTTTTTTCTTCCCGCTGATTACAGGAGTCATACCAGTAGATATCGCCACCGTAGCAGGCAAAGTATTCATGAGAGGTGCAGATCACTTCGGGGTCGGGCTCCGGTTCGATGTCCTCATCGACATCAGGATCGGTGTCGGGATCGGTGTCGGTTGTAATGTCCTCATCGGCTTCGGGATCGGCTTCGGCTACACTGTCTTCATCAGCATCAGGCTCAAGGTCATCGTCACCGTCGGGGATACTGTCATCGTCAGCATCGCCGTCGGGTATCAGGTCCTGATCGGTATCCGTGTCCGGGTCCGGCTCCACATCCTTCAGGTCTTCGTCGCCATCCGGGGTATAATTGCTCACGCACATACCCTGCGGCGTACAGGTCAGTCCATCCAGGCATAAGCCGCCATCGGTGCAGGGTTGCCCTTCGGCCCCTTGCTGGGGCAAAAACACGCTACAGGCGGCAAACATAAGCATACAGGCAAAAACACTGGTTTTGTGTAGCAGATGCATGTCACCACCTCCCGCCAATGGAAAGCACGCCGTTTTCACCATCGTGAGACACCCCGGCGCTTAGCTGGTGCTTTTTCCACCATGTTTCATCCCCCGGCGAAAGGGCCCACAATATCACCCCGGTGACCATCAGGGCTCCACCCAGGGCCACACCGGCATAGCCAAGGCCGGTCATGGTCTTGGATTTATCCTGCAGATCGTTGATGGAGCCGGAGCTCTGGTTCTGGTAGTCATCCGCGTATTTGGCCCCCAGGCCAAAGCCAACGCCGCCTGCGATGGCGGTAATCCCCAGGCCGGTCCAGAAACAGCCGTGGCCCCATGTTTTGTAGGGATTCATGGGATAGTCCTGCACAACAGCTTCGGCATCAGTCGACAGCTGCGGCTCAGGGGTTTGAAGACCTTCTTTAGCGGCAAGATCCTGTTTGGAGCTCACCCCAAAGAGCTCTTCAACCGCCCCGGAAAGAGTCTCGATAAGGGCATTGATATCGCCCCGCACCTTTCGGCTGCTTCGACTAATGACCGTGGCGCGGCGTACGTTGAGGCGCCGGAGATTTAAGAACCAAAAATCTCCCACTCTGCCTACATCACCGCTTATGGCTTCCGGCACCCCAAGGGCGTTGCCTATTTCGGCGATGCATGCGGAATCTTCGCCGCCGCATTGCTGCCGTGCTTCTTCGCCCTTCAGGATGGTGGAAATATCGGCTTCGGAAATAACCTGCTGACCGGAACAACGCTCTACCTCCGCGGTAATGTAGCCGGAAAGAGAGTCCACATCCGTCACCTCCACGCCGCTTTTGGCTTCCAGTCGCCACACCATGATGCGCTTCTGCGCTGTATCTTCAGCCACAGCCGGTGAAGCGAATACAGAAGCAAAAAGGGTTACTGCCACCAGGAAAATACTCAACCGCCACATATGTCACTCCTCGCCTG